>Ga0099822_1007805_pt1 | contig 13768 bp, 8 predicted proteins | sample CowpeawhiteBW_FD_76839 | JGI IMG/M metagenome (GOLD analysis project Ga0099822, IMG submission 76839) | Root nodule microbial communities of legume samples collected from California USA - Cow pea white BW | ecosystem: Host-associated > Plants > Roots > Nodule | place: USA: California | collected... | reverse complement strand
TCAAATTTAAATAATAAACTATAATTTTATAAAATTATATTTTTTATATATAAAATAATAAATTCAAATAAAGCTTAGGTGTTATTTTTTTTTTTTTTTTTTATCAGCAAATTCCACACGATGCTTTGTTGTTAACCATGTCCCACATTTCCCTTTAAAAACTATTATCTGATGTTCATTCAAAGAGCTGCGCTGTTTCTGTAGTTGAGAAGTGGGAATGTTGAATCCTCTGTCATATGACATAATGTACAAGGAACTAAATTACTTTTAGCCTTGTTCTGTATTTTCTCTATAGTTTAACACTAGCAACCTGCAGTTGTTATTTTATGGCCTGTTAGACGATGGTTTGACCTTTTTTTCTCATCAGATGTTCAACTTTTGATTTTCTGTTGATATATGAAGGCTTAATAAAACAAACTTGTCTCTTCTAGTGTTCAACTAATGATTTTCTGTTGACAAAAGGCATCTCATATACAATATAGCGTGATGTAACAGTTAATTACATATAGTCACTAAAGTGTATTTGAACAATTATTCTTTGCTCTGTATCTTTTAATAGTTTAGAAATTAACTATTCATATGTGCTTCATTAATTTCTTTCATATTCTACTTGAAGGTTTAATGCCACAGACTTCCTGGTAAGATTGAAAGGTAAACGACTAATGCTTGTTGGAGATTCTATGAACCGGAACCAATTTGAGTCCATTCTGTGTGTATTACGTGAAGGCCTGCAAAATAAGAGCAGAATGTATGAGATACATGGACACAAAATAACAAAAGGAAGAGGCTACTTTGTTTTTAAATTTGTGGTAAAATTTTATCTTGCATATTTAGTTTCTTCTAACTTATATGCACTAATACTATGATCTGCTTTTATATTATTGTTTTCTCTTAGTTTTTTTTTTGTCCATTCAATTTCTTAGTAAATTTGTCTCTTCAAGGTCCAGTTGACTTGAATAAAAGTTGTTGGCGAGTATAAATCCAGCTGATGCTGTAGTTTCAGAAGTTAAAACTTCATAACTTCCTATTGAGTACAGTATTTGTATTATTATGAAATTTGCATATGAAATGATCAGGCAACTGGACATTTTTATTTTTGTGTATCAAGAAGATGTGTATGGACCGACTGCAGTATATTGTGCTTATAAAAAAAATAGTGTGCTAAGATTTTGGAATACTTGGACAGGACTATAATATCTCGGTGATATTTGTGAGATCTCATTTCCTTGTAAAGGAAGGAATTCGTCTTAATTCACAAGGGAGCTCAAATCCTACGTTGTCAATAGATCGTATTGACAAGACATCTGGTCGTTGGAAGAAGGCTGATATTCTTGTCTTCAATACCGGACACTGGTGGACTCATGGAAAAACTGCTCGAGGGTTAGGATGCAATTATTTTAATTTCATACTTTGATTAATATATGCATTGATTTTATTTAATAAATTTTTGGAAACTGTGTTTTTCTTTCCCCATGTATATTGAACTCTAGCTTGCTTAAGTAATTAAAGGATTCATCCTAACATTTTCTGCACAAGAATGTCGTCCTCTTGTTTTAAACTGCTCTTGGCAACATGGAAGATTGGTGTGTACAGTAATATCAAAAGTTATGAATTAAGAAAATTTGAATTGTCACTTTTTGGTCCTTTTTTCTTATTATGTTTTATTCACTAGTCACTGCTACCAGTTGCTAATTGGTTTGTCTTTCATTCCTTAAATTAGTCATCTACCAAAATGAAGAAAGAAAATAGTCGTAACTTTCTTAAAACATAGAACAAAAGAAGGTGATAGTGTCTGATTTGTGCAGGATAAATTACTATAAAGAAGGTGATTATCTGTATCCAAAATTTGATGCAGTGGAGGCTTACAAAAAGGCTATGGAGACCTGGGGAAAATGGATCGATCGTAATATCAATCCGCGTAAACAGATTGTCTACTATCGCGGATATTCTAATGCCCATTTCAGGTATTGATTTCTTTTTCACATATTTATTGACACAAAATCCTTGGCCCCTTCTCTTTCCAGTCTACTAATAATAATACTGAGGATCATGTCTGTGTAAAAGAAATAGGAAACCTATTGCTGTAATCCACATCATAATAATGGAGAAAAGAATAATAGAAGAAACCAATTCCACACCACCACTTGCTCTCTCAACCAAATAACATTGATAATTAACATTTGGCAGGGGTGGAGACTGGGACTCAGGTGGATCATGCAACGGTGAAACTGAACCAGCTTTTAATGGTTCCATCCTGAATAACTATCCTTTGAAAATGAAGATAGTGGAGGAAGTGATCCAGGGAATGAAGTTTCCAGTAAAGTTATTAAATATCACAAAACTGACCAATTTTAGGAAGGATGGTCACCCATCTGTCTATGGCAAGGTTAACTTGGATGGGAAGAAAGTCTCTACAAGGAAGCAAGACTGCAGCCATTGGTGTCTTCCTGGAGTCCCTGATGCATGGAATGAGTTAATTTATGCCACTCTGGTTTTTCAACAAACAAAATCAAGGTATTGACTTACATCATTCTTCTTTCTTGGAGTTTACTTTTTTTATGCGGCAAAGAAGGGAGAACAAAAGAGAAAACGGAACTTCTTTGGCCTTGACTTTCATTTAGGAGGTCACTGAAAGCAATGGAACTTGTTCCCCCTGTGGTAGTGCCCTTTTGGGAATTATCATGAGTTAGTTATTCGGTAGCATGGAAAACTGTACTTTATTGCACAGAATCAAGTAAGAAATTAGAATAAAAATTAGTGATGTTATTGTGGGATTATTCTCTCGAGTGTACATTTTAAATTGAAAATAGTTTGTCAATTTTACATTTTAAATTAAATTATGATTTCAAAGTTAGAGGTGTGATATGGATAAGAGCTGTTAAAGGAGCATTGATGATGACTATTAGGGTTGGTAATGAATAGGATCAATCTCAAATTAATTTCAGTCTCAATTTCTATGGTGAATTTGATTCATATATTAAATGTGCTGAAGAGATATATAACTTTAAACTGTTGAATATAGATGTATCTATAAATAATTTTTAATTATAGATCTTAGATTTTTTTAAAGATACTATAGATAATTTAGAACTCAAACTTAAGATCAATAACTAAATTGATTACAATAGTGCAATAGTTATCAACTAACCTAAATGATAGTTGTATAAATCTAAAATTTTCAAACATGCATTATTATGATTAAAGAAATTTACTATAATCTATGGCCAGCAAAATCAGCCAGAATGTGTTTATCTCCTCAACAAAGGATGATGCTTCTCTATTCTCAATCTAATTAAAGAAAAAAAAATGAATTATTAGATGGGGTTACAGTCTAAAGAGAGAATTGACGTTGATAGAATAAATCATTTATATAAAATTATTGAATAAATTAACAACTCAGTTTCATAAAGTATTCTCCATTTGCAATCATATTTTTCTAATTTAATTGCCTTATACTTTTAATATTTATAGTTTTACATCAACCACTCTTTAAAAAAAATCGCAGAAATATAATTTATAGAATTTATAGAAACTGTATTAGAATATAAATAAGAGCATGAGAGGATCAATTTTGACCGTGTAAAAAAAATAGTTATTTTTTGTGTATTTATGGTTATTCTTCTCTAGATATTTCTAATTTAATATTTGTTATTTGAGTTATGTTAAGAATATTATTGATGTACAAATTGTAACGTCCCTTTTAATTAATAAACATAATTAAAATAAAACGTCACACAAATAAAATATAATAGTGCAGTTTTGGAGTTTAAACTTAACTCTTTACAGCTATCCAAAGCACACCACGATGCCAAAACTAAACGGATACAAAGTTCAACATGAACAAAATAGGAAATTAAGAGTTAAGCTGATACATGAGCCACAACCCAAAAAGAAAACACCCAAAGTAGAAGATGCAGATGACTAAGCAGCGGAACCATCGCATCCCTGATGACCACAGGTGTTCCTCGCATCTGCTCACATCAACGAATTGATGATCATCACAAAAGAGAGAACCACACATACGAAGCACACAACAGAAGGGTAAGCTAGAGCCAAAAGTGATTTTATCATACAATCAGACATACTTTCACAATCAACAACATATACATCATCTGAGCATGTTATGAACATTTCATCAATACACTACGACTCGACTCATCCGGATACATATAATCTGGTCGGATTCAGCGGATGCTTGCACTTGTGGTGGATACCTCTGCTCACCCCCGAACTATGTGTTACAAGTATTATAATGAATCAATCCCCCACACACAAGGTTAGCTCTTAGTGAGTTTCAGGCCTCCTGCTACTCTCACCACAAGAGTCAGTCCGCTTTAAGTGAGACTAACTGACTACTTAAAGTGTCAGGATGCAATCCTTACCTTGAATTCTTACCGAATTATATAGATGAGGCACCACCATGGACACCCACTAGCAGGGGCCATGGAATTACGTCCTGACCACTGAAGCACGACCCTGAAATCTCACCTAGAGATTTCAAGGAATTACGCACTGACGCGTACCAATCATACTCAAACAATCAAGAAAGATTTTATCATGCATGTACATATATTATGTCGACCTTTGTTACCAATCTCTCTCAGGTTTCAGATCAAACCCATACCAACTCATCATACTCCATCCATGAATACCAAATCTCAACTCATCTCATTACCATGCCACTTTCATAACCAACCATTCCATTACATGCCAAGATTCATTCAAGTTCATCATTCACAACTCATACACCCTCCCAATCATGCATATCCATTTGCCCTCATGCCATTATGTAATAATTCACTTATATACAAGCCAAACATCCAAGAGTATAGAAAACATCACACCAGAACGTAATCTCGCTCAGCTTTTCGCTCAGGCTGAAAGGTCTCGCTCAAGTGAGAGGGTCTCTCGCTCAGGCAAGCCCTCTTCGCCCAGGCGAGAGCTCGACATACATGTATAGTGACCTCTGCGCATTCTCGCTAAGGCGAGACCCTCCTCGCCTGAGCGAGACGCTCGCTCGCTCAAAAATAGAGCTAGTCACCTGAGCGACCATTCGCGTGGGAAAACCTGGGCGAGCCTCTGTTAATCTCGCCTAAGCGAGGCAGGCTCGCTTGGGCGAGGCAGGCTCACTTGGGCGAGAAGACCACTACTCACCATTGTTCTCTCGAGTAACAACCACCCACACACATCCAAACAATTCAACCGACATTTTCAACCGATTATATTCTCACACAGGCCATTCAATCATCATATACACATCAAATAAACAGATTCTACCAAAAATATAGTAAGGTCTAGCTTCCCTTACTTGGAATGAGCTAGTTTAAGACTTCGACACCGAACAGCGGAGCACCACAGCTCTAGGAGAAGATTATGGAGCTGAAAAAACGAACAGAGTGTGTTTACTACAGTAACCCTAACATTGACCATGGAATAAGACAAAAGATTGAAAAGTATGAGTTGGGGAACACTTACGTGAGCCAAAGCGAGGTCAAGCTAAACGTGAAACTGAGTATACTTTGGAACCCTAGCGGAGGAAGACGGCAACAGCTCTAAGGAGGTGAGGGTTCTGTTTTACAAAAAGTGAGCACAAAGTTAGGGTTAGGACAGATTAGGTCTGTTTCCCCCTTTGGGCCAACCCTAAGGCCCAATAGTTTGGGTAGCCTTTAAATAAAAGGGCAGAACGAAAAGTGGGCCTTACACAAATAATATAAATGAAAATTAATTAAAATAGTGAACCGATGTAAATTGCTAAGTCAGAAAGCTTTATTTGACCATCACTTTTCTTAAAAGAAATACATAGCTAATTAATTACAATATTTCCTTCTTATAATATATATCTTATATCTCTCATATTTTAATAATTTCTACAAATTTTTAACGTTCATAATATCTCATATTGTAATTATATGACCTCTAATATTTCATATTGTAATATGACTCTTAAAATTTCATATAAGTATGCATCTCAATTAATTCCCTATCAAACTCTCAAGATAAAAACGCGGACTTAAGTGAATGTTTATTGTATTAAAACACCCATTACTCATTATCCATGGTTAATAAATATCTGCAAGTACCAACTATCCGCTTATAGATTTTATTCATGAATACATGTGGACACAAATATTTTTGTAATGCCATCCATAAATACCTGCATTTTTTATATTTTATTTTTGAAATTTCTAAATAAAATTATTTTAAAAATATTTAAAATATAAATTTAAATAAAAATATATTTTAAGTAAAGCTTAAGTAAATTAATCAATAAAATGTTAATGAAAATAATTTTAGTATTTTAAAAGGAAAATTTAAATTAATTGACTCAAAATATAAATTTTAAAAATTAATCTCTTACAAAATAACATCAATTTTGTAAATTCAAATAAAATAAATAATTATATGAAGTCAAATTTGATTATCTCATAATAAATATTTTTTTCACTAATTAATTTATTTTGATTAATTGAATTTAAAAAAAGTATACCAATAAAATTTTTGTTAATAATTATTAGTATGTATTCATGGATTGGATACCATGGAATCCATTACCTACAAATATTCATAAAAAATATTTTTTTAATATTCATCACATATTTCATCAACAAATATATGTGGGTTCAACCATAATTATTGAATTGAGAAAAGGAGGTAATAAAATGTATGAATGCCGTTGTTAATCGATCTTTTGCATAACAATGATGTTTTTCTGATTTTTTAGAATTAATATTTATAATATGTGTATTACATAAATGTTTATTTTATTTTAGTGAATTCACTTGTTAATTCAATTTTAATTGCATCAGTCCGAGTAAAAAGGAGGTAAAACATATATAATACATTTTTATTAAATGTATTAATATCATTAATAAATAATAGCAGCAAAAAATCTGATTAATTCAATCTAGTGAAGTATATTTTTTTAATTATATCTTTTCATTTACAAAATTAAAACTTAAAATTTGTTGAAAAAGTTAATTGCGTATAAATTGAAACTAATTCACAGAAAAAAAAATCATAACAGAATATATAAATATTTTTTAAATATATATATATTGTATGGTAACCTTGTAAATGACCTGAAAAAGATAGATATGTAGATAAGTTTGCGTTCTTCATGTTTCTTTTCGTTTTTAAATTTAAAAAACTTTATAACTTTTTTATAATATTTGAATCAGCTTAAACATACAAGAATCTTATATGTTAATTATAGGATATGATAATTTATGTAAATGATTTTAACATTATTTATAATAAATTATAACCATTTGCTTATTTTACTTATTTTAAAAATCTAAGGATTTATTTATAATATCGTAAGTAATCGGCGAATTTAGATTATTTTTTGAATTTTTTTTTCTTTGTATTTTCATAATACATTGATTATCATTAATTTTGATATTTTAAAATATATTAAAAAAGTATTTAAAATATTAACCCAATATATTTTTAATATTTAATAAAAAATAACATAAAAAAAAAATCAGTACTCGTACTTCACCCTTAAAAGCACGAACTGAAATCAATTTGCTTGGGTGCACATGAAAGTATCGCACTTTGATGAATTGAATTTGTTGCATATATTACATGAATATTTTGGCATATGTGACGGCCTCTTTGAATTGCTTCTGTGGCGGTGCAAAAAGGAGTAGTAGGCAATTTTGTGTGGGCCATGATGATGACCCAAATCTGAATTGCGTGGGCCAATTTTGATTCATGCTTTTGTTTTCACACAGTTGACCTTTCTCAGTGTAGTAGTCATTTTATTTATTTATTTATTTACTACTTTTTTACTTAAAAAAAAAAAAAATTGTGGAATTGAAATGAAGAAGGAAATCGGTGGTATCCTTCCTAGGGTTAAGTTTGATTAGTTGGAGTATTGAACAAGGACAACCTTCGAGATTACATTGTACCATTCATTATTTATTTGTTATAGTTTAATGTCTACGAAGCCATGCCTCTTTTCACACCACTGTGCTAACCTTGTTATTATTATTCAATTCCTATGACCAAATGATTGGTGTGACCAAGATCATTGCTTATGCTTTCTTCCATTCTTTTTCTCTCAAAATCAAAAATACAATTTCATAAATTATGAGTAAAAGTCAAATTTTATTTGCATAGAAAACAAGTTTTAATTAAACAGAGTTTGCTTAAGTGGCAAGGTATATCAATTCTAAGCTTGCTCAGTGGGCAATGGGGACCCACGTAATTATGTTTGAAGAATCCATTATTTTTATAAATTGACTAATTAATTAGTATTATGTTGGACTCCTATATATAATCGTATGTATATACGGTACGGCCATGTTTGTACTTCTACAGGAATTCTTGTTCAACGTTTTGGTCAAATTATAGTTTCCAAATTTCATGTGAATAATACTCATCACAAGTTTGTTTTACATAAAATTGGATAAGTTTTTGTATTCAATCATTGAGTATGTATTATTTTAATTCATCATAACAAGAAGTTTAATTTTGATCATGTACGGTAAATATAAAATTGCTAACACATTTTAATTGAACTCTAGTACGTAATACATATATAAAATTAAACAAATTGGCTAGAATAGTATAAAGATTTTTGGAATAGAAAAGTAAATTACCCTAACATATTGTTCACTTTCCTTTTTTGCTTTTTCGACCAATTATAGATTACTATACTCATATATATTATATTTATTGCATATTATAATTAGTTTAACAGTGTTAAAAAATATCTTTACACTCTAATAATATGCATACAATTAAAGTCATGATGAAATAAGTTAATAGAAAATACTAATTCATATAAAAATGGTTAGTATTATGGTGTTTGATTTAGTTCCACATCGCTTAGAATTGTGAGATGTCTCTATTTTACTACATAAGAGACCCTGTGTAAAGCTTGAGATATACCAGAAAAAAAAAAGATTTTCTAATGTAGTCGTAGACGTAGATATAAACATTGTATGTCAAACCATGTTAAATTCTCTTGATAAAAAAGAAAAAACTAATTTTCCATGAATTTTTTTATAACTAATTAATTACCTAAAGATATATAGGTATATAAAAGTTGAATTGAATTTATAATGGTGTCATCGTGGCATAAATTAATTGATGGTGGCTTATTACTGTGTGACATAGTAATGTTTAATGGTTGGAAGTTGAAAGTATGCTTGTCAACTTGGGTAATTATGAAACCTTTTCGCAGACAAATGCAAGGTTTTCTTGCTTCAAAAATATTTTTAAGATAATCACTATCATAATAGCATGGTAATTACTCTCTATTATAGTTATGCAAACACCGGTAGGTTGGATTTATAGTATAGAACTAGTATTCGCATGTGTTCTGAAGAACACCATGTCTACAAAATTTGATGAGAAATACTTGTGCTAAGTAAGAGGTTACACTATAAAATATTTGATGGAAAAATAACTTACTCACTACAAATATTGTTTATGAATTCTGATTGAAGAAGCATTGGATTTGTGAAAAACAGTGTGTTTGAATTGATTTGCGATCCCTTAAAAGACGCTATAAAGTTTGTCTAAAACTACGTTAGTGTGTGTGGTGGCATGATAAGGGCAGCCACTGTCTCTTAGTAATGATTCTGTTGAGATTTGGATGTTGGCACTTAGTTGGATAATGTTAGGATTATGACTTAGCAAATTCCATGCGCTTTCTCTCAATGGAACTTTGCCCTATTATGAAATGCAACCTACTCCTGTCTTGTCTTGTGGGTTGGTTCAAGAACCACCTCAACACTCAAAAAACACACACACAATTGCTCATTATTCTCCACACACATTACGCACTAAACAACCCTCATTCAGTTTTTTCAAAAATTAATTGTTGTGAAATTTCCCTACGATTTCCTTCGGACCACCCACCAATAATATACAAATGAAAACTCACATTCTTCTATATATATATGGTTTGGATTCTTGTGAAGCATGAAAATGCCAACGTTTCACGTCATGGATCGCAGATATAAAACAAAATCCTATCTAACACAGATTTAATAATATTCCAACTTTACAGCCCTAATCTCTGATCAGTGGTCTCACTTAGGGAATTATTTTATCTTTGAGTTTCAGCCATTCAAAACCTTATTCCTTATCCGTACCATCGTATACGTACATAAACGCACACACATACAAAAATAATGAATAAACAAATGAGAAATAAATAATTTTGATTAATTAGTTTAAATTGAATAAATCTACAAGAGAAGAGACACCTGATTTACTAACTACGTATCTATCTGAGCCGCCCCAGTTTCCTCTCTCTTCGATGTGGGGACCGGAGGAATATATAATATAATATATATATGGTATGTACTGTTTTTCATTGTAATCATAATTAGAAAGGTTTTGGGTTACGTGTAGCAACAGGTGGTTGATGATATTCCAATTTTGATGTATCAATTTGTACCCTCTAACCCTATATTGTTGTTTCCTTCATTCAGTTTTACTAGTTTGTCGCACGAAGAACACATAGTCAGAGTTGCCGTTTTGGATAGTTGAATGCAGAGAGGCGATGATGGTCCAACCTTAAGTGCACGTAGTTCCTGCAATTCCTTCTTCAATCTTTTGTTCTCATCGCTTAGATTTTGACACTGTTTTTTCAACCACTCACGGTCCACTTCTGTCTGCTTCAGTTTCGTCCTGAACAATTTAAATCTCAAATTTAATGCACGCCATAGGTCCATATAGTCAACACAATTAACAATTTATTAAATAAACAAAATAAAACCGTGGAAAACTCACAACTCTCCCTTTTCTTTTCTCACTTTTCATCTCTACTCCCTTAAACATTCAGCTTTGAAAAAACCCAGATATTCGATGCAAAGCAATTCATCAAGAATAAACAAACCTATATATATACATCAATGAAACGAAAGCTATATATAATTAACGTACCTTGCTCTTCTGTTCTGAAACCAAACTTCCACTTGTCTTGTCGTTAAATTCAATTGATCAGCCAGTGCTTGTTTCTGGACCTGCATGTGGAACCAAAACCAACGCATAAACAACAGAACACAATTAACTGATGAATATGTATGATACAAATGATCATGTATAGACAGCAAAATCATCATGAATAGCGTTACGTGTATGTGTCATACATATAATATATAAAAATTAGAAGGAGAAAAGGTGAATATATACCGGATTAAGAGTGGTATGAAGTTTGAAGCTGTTCTCAAGCATGGATGATTGGTCCTTGGAAAGCCTGAGTTTTTTTCTGCATCCTTTGTTGTTGTTGCTGTTATCAGAATCAGTGCTCTCTACCTTATCATGATTCAAGTTAATGGCTTCCCCTTTAGGACAAAGCTCAAAAGCTAAGTCTAGCACGGGTCTGTTCTCTTTCTGCTTACCCTTTTTTGGGACATACCCTCCCATTCCAAGGCCCAAACAAAGCCCAGTGATGCATTCTTCAGCGTCTTCCATTTTCAGAGAGAGAGAGAGAGAGAGAGAGAAGGGGTTGGAGAATTGTATTGTGATGAAGTATAGTCAAAAGGGAAAGTTGGGTTTATGAAAGAGGTGGATTTAATACAGATTTTATTGTTGGGTTTGGTCTTGGTCATACAAATTCAATTTCAATCGGTTATTATTATATATGGCTACTTGGTTTCATTTTAGAAAATATATAAAATTGTTTGTGTAGAATAATTATGATACTAATGAATGACGACTACATATTAAATGTGACAATAAAAAATTGAAAAGGAGTAAAAGCATGCGATAGGATTGTGACCCCTCTTAGGAAACCAAATTTTTTTTCTTAATATATGTTTGACAATTTTCTCCTTTTTTTCTTTGTGCCAATTCCAACCCTGTTCGAGTCAGCTCATCGTATCTTTCCCACCACTTTCCTATGATTTGCGTTGTCTTCACAGGTGGGTTCCAACATTCACATTCATCATCGTACGTTGAAAAACATTTTATACTCTACTACAAAAATTATGTTTTACTACGGGATAGTTTTATATTCACAATAATTCAACGTCAAGCAAATAATCAATTTAAAATAAGTACCTTTTTTTATTCAATACTAAAACAATTGATATTCGATTACTTTATATTTTTTCTGCGTGCCTTATAATCCTACACCAACCAATGTAAAATAATGTTCCCATAGTTGTGTAACAGGATTCAATATTCAAAACACGTAACTAACAAAAATTAAACCAAAATAAACGAACTGTGAAAATAATAAATCACGTAAATGAACGCTCTTATTTATTTGGACTATTTTCATTAGTCTACGAGGGGCATTTTAGTAAAATGATTGCCATTCATTTGAAGTTAATGGTGTGGCAACTGAAAATTTGACATTAACTCAAACAAAGAGATTTTACCACACACATTTCTGAAACATAATTAATGCATGCTTTAAAAAGATCTTTACTATTCGTTTAAGTTTATGGCCTAAATTTTTCGTTTCAAACTAATATTTACTCCCCTATTATTCTCTTTAATATAACATATTTCAAACATAATTACATATACCAAACAATAAATAATTTAATTGATTTTTTTAAAATTTTAATAAATTTTTTAATATTCATTATTAATTGAAAAACATACATGTTCATAATATTTAATACGAGCCAACTATAATTTTTTTAATATTTTAGAAACTATAAAATACTTTACAAAAATAGCCATCAATTTCTTCTAACCTATACCTCTAGAGAGATTAGTTAATATTCTTTCTGCATTATCTCTTTTAAAACTATAGTGGTTTTGACAAATTAGTTTGATTTCAAAATTATAGTAGTTTTACCAATGTAAGATAATATTAGTAACATTTGTTTTTCATTTATATTTTTATTTATTTATAACTTTATATAAAGAAATTCTTTCTTTTGCTCTTTTATGTTCATATTTCATAATTTAAATTTTTTCTTTTGTAATATAATTATTTGTTAAATTTTAAAAAATTAATAGTTATTTTACACTATAAAAATGTCTATCTTCTTTTCTTTCTTTATTTCCTTCTTCATCAACACTTATTCCCTCATCTTCTCTCCTTTATTTTTCTTTCTTAGCAGCAGTTATTTCTCGTCTTATCTCCATTTATTCCACTTTATTCTCAATAAATATAAATTTATTTTGTATATTAACTTAATAAAATTATAATATCATGATTTACTAATATAATATCATGCATTATTTAAAAGATACGTACATATAAACATAATGACGCTTGTATTTACACTAATAGTTATAAAGCAATACATTTTTCAAAACTCTTACATTAAATATTTAAAAGTTTCAAAACTTGTGTATTGTTATGAATTAATGATTGTCCATTGATTTGATACATTTACTCATATAATTAATTAGTAATTAGTCTTTATGGTAAATATTTGTATTAACTAAGTTGATTTATTTCCTTTATGGATTACATATTGTATCTATAAATAGGACTCTTCCTATTAATAATAATAGACAGATGAGTTGCTCCTATTTTCTCATTCTCTATTCTCTCTTGTTTTTTCTCTTCTCTATTATCTGTCGTCATTCTCTATGTTATTCACTTTATTTCATAACACGTTATCAGCACGATGCTTCAACCAATTGAGGACTAGTGGAAGCTTTTTCTCTATAATGACAGTGCTCTGCGTGTCTCAGTCCAGGCTCTTTCTAATCTTTTCTCCAATTATAATTTTAACTTATATTCTTCCTCTTGCGATAAGAATTGTTTAACTTTATCAATTTTCATCTCCGTCTTATTATTTTTATTTTTATTATGACGGTGATTATTATGATTATT
>Ga0099822_1007804_pt1 | contig 13768 bp, 5 predicted proteins | sample CowpeawhiteBW_FD_76839 | JGI IMG/M metagenome (GOLD analysis project Ga0099822, IMG submission 76839) | Root nodule microbial communities of legume samples collected from California USA - Cow pea white BW | ecosystem: Host-associated > Plants > Roots > Nodule | place: USA: California | collected... | reverse complement strand
TATATATATATATATATATATATATATATATATATATATATATACATATATATATATATATATATATATATATATATATATGTATATATATATATACACACACACACAAACCTAATGTACCCTCTCTACGAAAAATAAAAAAATCATCACTTGGTATTTGTTGAAAGATGTTAACTCGCTATCTAGTAAGCGAAACCATGTGTTTTTCTTTTTCTCTCAACTCCTTCTCCTTAACTTGTTTTCCTCTCATATATTTTTCTTTATTTGTTTTTTTTCACTAATTTTCTTTTCTTTGTTTTTCCCTTTCTCCATCTCTTTCTATTATCATAATTTGAGCCCGTCTTTTCCAATACCTTCTCCTTAACTTGTTTTCCTCTCAAATATTTTTCTTTATTTGTTTTTTTCACTAATTTTGTTTTCTTTGTTTTTCGTTTCTCCATCTCTTTCTATTATCATAATTTGAGCTTGTCTTTTCCAATACCAACGAAATATATTCTCTTTATCATTATTCCTTTTCTCTTTTTTTTTTCCTTTTTATATCTTTGAAATTCTCCTTCAATTTGCTCTCAATTTGTAAAAAAAATATTAATAAAGAATTTGTGATATGCATTGAGTTGAGGAATAATTTAAAATAAATAATTGAAAGTGAACAAAAATACTCACTCAATATCAATAATCGTAATTTTGATAACTAATGAGAAAAATAAGGGAGGAGGATGATTCTGATATTCAGTTTGGGGAAAGAAAGATATTAATGTGGTTGATCTCCAAACGTAACTTTAGTAAGATCAAATTTAAGTCTTCTAACAAAGAATTCTAAAAAATTCTCAAAGAAAATTTAATCTTCTATTAAAATTCATATATATTCTTAATATTATTATTACTACAAAGTGAACATATGTACATTAGAGAAATGTTATTATTACTACAAAGTGAACATATGTACATTAGAGAAAAAAATGAAGCAACATAAATAATTATGTGATTAACAAAAGGCTTTGGGCTTAAAATTTTAGCTTTAGTATGCTGAAAAAAAAATACAGTAGAGGCACAAAATTGCATGGTGTTGATTACTTGATGTTCACAAAAAACAGCCTAGTCTCGTTTTGATGGGCCATCTATGGTTTGAGATAACCATATTTTGTTTTTTTGTTTTATTTTTCCCTTACAACTGTCACGATATGAATATAATTGAAGGAGGCGTAGGGGATGATGAGTTTGAAGTGGCATCGTTTTCCTGGTAAAAAAGTTGAGTGCTGACCAACCCACCTCCACTCTCACGCTAGCTCAACTCCTGATAAAGGTGTTATTGACTATGAGTTACTAGCTAGTTAGGGTTGTGGGTACATCACTACCCAAAAAGCACAAATAAAAGTTTTGTGCTCTTCATTTCATTTTTAGTTTTATAAAATAATTTTTCCTTCCATCACCCATCACTCAACTTCACAGAAAAAGTACATAATCCCCACTCACTGTAAAGACGATGTTCTGAAAGTTCAACTCTCAGTCTCATGGTCCCATCTTCATTTCCAGATCTGCCTCTCTTTAAACCAGAAAAATAGCCAACATCACCTTTTGCTCTTTTTACTTCATCACATACAAATATACTAAACAAATAACGTGACCAAAGAAAGACGACAAACGCAAATAATTGCGGGATCCGCGGTTGATCAGAGACAAAAACAAAACTTAAACAAACCCATTATATAATAATAAAAATCTAAGTAAACAAATGACTAAACAAAACTAAAGAAACCAATCTTCAGCTTATATTCCAATTTCATTTCCCCTACCCAATTGCTCAGCTGTCTTTGTTACTTGATGACACAAACATGACTCTAATAAAATTTACAATGCAGATACGGAGGGAACCATTTCTAGATTTCTTTGACTCTGCTCATGCGAGCTTTCCCCTGTTTTCCTCTGCTATGTCTCCCATAACCTGTACTTGTTCCTCTCTCTCTGCTTTTGAAAACTGCGTCTATTTTGGACTTTTGATAGGGGATTAGAATTATGAGGATTTGGGCCAATTGGTCAATTTTTTCAGAAATTCCAAAAATTTTGGAAACTCTCGAGGATCTCCTCTGCTTTAAGGATACTAGTTTAGTTTGTGGCTTTTGTTCTCTCAGCTTAGAAGATCCACATCTTTGTTAATAACAGTATAATCCACTGTGGTCACCAGGCATGCATGCTAACTCCCAAAGTATAAAAAAAGTTCGAAAGGGTCATTCATTCTGTCCTGATGTGCTGACTACTACTGCATACATATTTTACAAACCAAGTAATATGTAGTAGACTAGAGTAATTGGTAGAGCTATCAACATCCCGAATATAACCCTGCAATTTAAGTTTGCAAATTTCACGAGAAACTGTTAACTTCTTTCTTAAGAAAAAGAACAAAAATAAAAATAAAAATAAGCAACTTTAGTCACTTACCCTGTGCTAAGAATGGCTGGATGAACGTTGTACTCCTTGGCAAACACAAACGGAACAATCCCTTGTGGAAGTGCAGCCTATGAACAATAATTGGATATTAAGCTAGTTAGCATTCCAGGGTCTTTACTTCAAATCATGTTTAACATGATAGCCAAAATTGAACTTGAGAAATCCATTAAGATTTCATATAAAATGTAAGATGCTATAAAATACGCTTTCATTAAAATTGTTTATCAGTAACTAAAATTTAGTAAAAATTATAATTAGTTAAGTGGAAAGAGTCTATTTGACGATTTGTTATTGGGTTATTCTCTCCTAGAATGTACAGTGCCAAAGGGTCCTAACTATTGAAAATCTATCACTTCCTCTGTAGCATTCAAAGATATCAAAGTAATTTGCTCACGCAAGTAAGATTAACAGTGTGATATCAATCAAATAGGATTATAGGTCAAGGTTAATTACCTGAACAATAGCTACACGTAAGAGAGTGCCACGTAAGCCAACAGCGATTGAAGCTGCAGCCATGACGGCGGGACCTGTGAGGAATCGAACAGCCATGGCAAATGTTGCAACTGAGTTCCCACACGCAATTATGTTGGGTTGAAGAGCCATGAAGAGACCTACATAGAAGCGCAAAAACCGCGAAAGGTTAGTCCTCAATAATTTGCTTGGCCGAAAGGGTAAAAAGGTGAAAATGAAAAGAGAAGAGAAGGAAAAAGGGAGCGAAAATTTACAGTCACGGCATGATGGGAAAATGCTTTTAAGTTTTGTGAATGAAAAGATATTTTTAGTACTGCTTGATTCGTCTAAATCAACTACCTTTGCCTAATCCGGGTCCAAAAATGGTACAGGTCCCCACCACCGCCCTGGACCGCATAGAGACGTTGTTCAAGACCAGACCCCACATGTCGGGGACATTGCACTATCACTATGCAATCCCCATATTATCGTCTAGTGAACAACATCATCTGCTTGTGTTATGTGGTAACAAACTTCATTTCAATGGACGCCCATTACTTTGTTTATGCTAATTACTTGCTCTACCCCAAATCCATACTTTTCACACATTCATCACACTCACCTTACCATTGCATTCAATCAACATTCTCATCTCATATTTTCCACAAACAATTATTTTTAGTAGCATTGTTGAAACTCCAAGAAACGAACCAACAAAGTTATTTAAATACAATCACATGAACAGCATCATCAGTTACTCTCATCAATGTACGTTTTAACATCGGAAAAGGGAGCCATCATGAATAACGATGTTTTCGCCAAAGAGGAAAGGAATTGCAAATATAGGGGAATGAAATTATTGGAAGAGCAAGAATTTGGACAAATTATCACGGCCACTCACCCAAGCTGAACATAGCCATTCCAAGACCAGCATCAGACAGTATGGAGATTGATTTCTCTATTATTTTGGGCATGTGCACATGCCACCTGCAATTAATTAATTAATTAATTAGTAATCATATATCACAACTACGTCAACACAAAATAACCATCCTACAGTAATAATAATAGCTAAACCCTAAAAGTCAAAACCATGACAAAAATTCATCCTCCTTCTTCCAGATTGACTTTGAAATTTACTTACCTAAACGCCACCAGAGACCAAACCACACCAATGAGGCTAGAGTAAGTGTTGGGGTTGCGGATAAGCTTCCGCCACACCATAATCAGTATTAGACGGGTCATCACACTCGCCGGAGGCATGTGTTTCGCCGCCGCGGCTATGCCGGATTTTGGGTGTAACTCCACCGTTGAACTGGAACCCAGCTTGTTCAGCCCGGCGGCTCCTCCTTTCTCTGCTTCTTCCTCCGCCTGTTCACCTTCTTTCCCTGGAAACTTCAAATCTTCAGCCCTAAATTCTCCTTCTGCTGCAGCTTCAGTTACAACCCACAATCACCCAAATTAAATCACTTCCTCAGAACAAAGCCTAAATTAAGTTCCAAATTTACCAAGTTCTCTTGTTCAACCACAGATTTAAACTTTGATTGAAGACTTCAACTTTAATTAGAAAATTGAGCCGAAACTAGTTTTAAACTGAAGTGAATTTAGGTCGAGGAGAGAAAAAAAAAAAGAAAAAGAAAGAATCTAGTGGTACTACCTTTGTTCGCTTCTCCATTTTGAGGGTGTTCGTCGGCTACTAGCATCCTGATCTCCTTGGCACCTTGATCGGAGCGGCCCGATTGGTCGGAAGCTCCGAAATCGGCTCCACTGAAATGGAGGCCGCCCGCTTCAGAAACCGGCGAGGCGCTGGAGCTCCAAACGAACATGTGGAGCTCCTTAGCGTCGTGGCTGGCTTTGTTACTACTGTTAGGCGGTTGAGAAACTTGAGGAGTAGCTTGAGCTTGCGGCTGGGACTGAGGCTGTGGCTGTGGCTGTGGCTGCGTCTGCGAATTCTTGCTCACACTCTTCGTTAATCCAGAAGAGAATTCCGGGTTGGGAGCAGGGTAGGCGGCGGGCACCGTCTGCACGGCGGGGTAGAAGCCGAACCTTGGGGAGCTGATAGCCTGCGGTGCGGGTGCAGAGTTCTCTTCGAAATTGGAGGGCCTCGGCGTGACTCCGCGTGACGTGGACTGCACGGAGTACAAATCCGCAGCGCCGAAGTTAGAATGCCTAGGCGCGTAGCCCATCATGGAGTAGAAATCCGCATGGTTGAAGTTGGAGCCACGTGGCGTGGGGTTACGGGAGGAGCTGAGGCTGTAAATCTCGGCACCGGTGAGGTTAGAGGGGCGAGGTGTCATCATGAAGGACCTTCTAGAAGCATTGGACTTCCTAACGGTGACGTGGAGCTTGCCATCGTCGCCGACTTCAGCATCGGTTTCGAGGAAATCCCTCCCGTCGAGCGAAACAACGTCGGAGTCGACCTTGAAGGAAACAATGGAAGCAGCGGTTTCGGGGAACTGTTCCATGATCAGGAGCTTGGCGCCGCGGTACTCGAAGAGGAAGAGGAGGAGCGTGTACCAGATGATGCACTGGAGCACGACCACCTGGACCATGAGGCTGCCGGAATATTCGCCGTACATGGCGATAAGGAGCGGGATTCCCATGACTAGCGTGTTGGGCAATGTAGAGAGGGAGAAAATGGTAATCATCCACTCGAGGCTCCCGTTGGCGGTGAAGTTGGTCCAGATTGCCAAGGCAAAGAGCATGATGATTTTCTGGAGCGTGTCGGCAGCGATGAAGCGGAAGTTCATGGCGTAAGGATTGTTGGTGGAGATGAAATGGAAGGAAAGAAGCGGAACGGCGAAGATCGCCACGAAGCGGTTTATTCCGGAGCACTGGTCCGGCGAGAATATCTTCCACCACCGTACCGAACCGTACGCTAAGATCATGGCGACATAGAGCGGAATGACCGCCGTCAAGACGGTGTACAAATCGGCCCAGCTTATCATTCTCCCTTTGGTTGAATAAAATGGTGGTCTCTGCTAGTGATGGGATGGCATAAGCGAGAGAAAAAAAAGGGTAAAGTGGGGAGAAAGTGAGTGAGATAATAGAAAACCGTTAGATAACTAACTGGAGTGATAGGGGATATATGTCTGTGTGGAAGCCAAGGTTTATGCCTGCTACACCTGCTGTGCTCTGAATTTGGAGATCGAGTGTTGTGAGGAAGAGAGAGAGAAGGATTTAGTTTAGTTTAGCTTAGCCTGTACATATATAGACCTATGAGGGAATAGAGTCATATATAGAAGGAGAAGAGGTGGATATATATGTATATAACTATGTATTTATATATATACTGAGGGAGTGAAAAGAACTATAATTATATCATCATTATAATAAATAGGGGATTTCTTTTATAGTTTTTATTTGAGTGTCATTGAAAAAACGGAATGAGGTGTGTTTAGGGGGATTGGGGGACCACAGGGGAACAGTGTGAGGTTAGGTTAGGAACTGACCGCCTGCTATGGTTAAGTTACCCAAGCCTGGTTAAGATAGCAAAGGTAAAGTTGCAATGGACCATGCGGTGGGGAACAGTGCCTATTAATTTGGTTGACGTGTAACACCTTTGCTTTTTCCCTTTTCATTTACTCTTCCTTCCTTTTCCCTTCTAAATAAATACTCCATTTTCATCTATGCCACTAATAATTACCACTCTTTTCTCAACATTAATAAACCCAATATTAATAATGTAATCATAAACAAACATAAGTTTTTTGAAAAAGTTAATGCTAACAATAAACAAATACTTTTACGATTGACGTGTTCTGTACCCGACAAACACGACTATTAATTGCAAGGGATTCACCGTAAAAAAATTTGAAATATATTGACGCTAATAAAATTTGGAAGTGTGACTACTAAATATGCTTGTTTATTTATTTATTTTTATTAGCTTCTCTTTCACATCTGCATATTTCTTTAAGAAAATCAAATCTCTACTTTTTTGGGAGATGAAAATTTCCTTTTATCCCAATAAAGTATTGTAGTTGTCCGATGTGATCACCACTTGTTTGTAGCGATGGATGGGTGAATAAAGACAATGTCATTTAAATAGATTGTAAGAATTCATTTTATAGATTTCCTTTCAAATATGGTGTGAACAACTTAACCTTTTCTGTGCCCAAAATCTATTCTACATTGTTATTGGTTTTTTTAGATGATTTATCAAACTCACGTATTGTATTATGATCTTCTCATTCAAATCTTGTGCTTTCATAAAAACTTCCTCATTTGATGCAATTTGCTACAAGATAAATTGTCGGGTTTTAATCAGATTTAGCTTTGCCAATTAGGTTAACATTATTTCCGATATTAATCTATACCACGAGTTTGGCAAAGCTTTACGTAACTAATCAATTCATGTATATTTCCATATATATTTAGTTTTGTAATACATATCCATTTGTAGCAAATAAGTTGTGTTTCTTTTCGAAGTGAAACAACTCCCCAGTTCTTATTTTCTTTTAGTATAACCATTTATTCTAAAACAAAAATTCTCCAATTTTGATTGCTAAAGCTTTACAGAGTAACTTAAGGATCAATAATGATTATGCTTTTGTAAACAATGGAAAAGAGTCAATAATGACAAAATTTTGATAAAAAAATATACTACATTAGCTCTATTCTTTAATAATCATGATTGATATTTTTCAATTGTTCTTTTAACAATAATTTGTTAAGAGTTTAAGGTCAGTTGGAAGTCCTACATTGAATAAACATTAGAAAGATGACAAGTATATAAATATAAGGATCCACCAACTCATTACCTTAAGGTTTTGGGTTGAATGACAAGTATATACTAATATCTTATATAATTTTGGTCATAATTTATTGATATTGAGTATGATTTTTTTATAGAAAATCTTCTATTTTAGAAAATAGGCTATGATAAAAGATTTTAACCACTAATTTAAGTGGTACTGGATTAATCCTATCGCTTGCTAAAAAAGATGAAAAAGACGATAATATAGAAGACTTATGATCAAACAAACGCTTCCATTAAAAGGTGCAAGTTACAAAAAAACAACATAATATAATAATATTTTTTTTACAAGAGCTTTTAATGTTTCTCATGCAAAAATATTTCTTTATTCATCAAAACAGAATGTTTGAATATTATATATTGTATTATTTTTCAAGTTCTTACCGTAACTAGTGTAAGTGTTCTTATTATATTTTTTTTTCAAAATAATTGTGTAAAGAAGTTCTTTTTTAGAAACATAATGAAATCTTAACTATCATGTGTGTATTTTATAGTCAAGTTTTAACTATGACTTATTTATCACTCATTTTTCAATTAATAATTATGTTTCTTAAAATTAATGGTTAATATCAATGACAATGTTAATAATGGCAGATCTTAGTAGGTTTATAGGGGTCATGTCTCCTCCGGCAAATTTTTAATTTTTTTTTAAAATATATGTTAAAAAAAATTTAAATAATTTTTTTAAGTTTTTTAGATAGATTTTTCTTTCTTTTATAAGATATAATATTTAATGTTAATAAATAATAAAATATAAAATTAAATATAATAAGAATAATAAGATTTATTGGATATTTTCTTTGTTCTCTCTCATTATTTTTCAAGTTTCTCACATATTGTATTCATCCTCTATTCTTGCATATCTTCTTTCGTTTCTGAAAAAATAATAGAAAGACACAAATTCATTACTCCTAACAAATTCATTATTCCTGCTCTCATTTTTTGTCAATACAAATATAAACAATAAATCTTTTTTAAAGTGACAAAGGAAAGATATCGTTGATATGAAAACAATTCAAATTTACATATTCACATATTTTGAAGCATCATACTAAGGATATAATTAGAGAACCCTTTCTTAAGATTCAAAGAATTACATGTTGGAAGTTTCATATTAACTTTTTCAAACTTATTCCAGGAAAACATCTTCAAATATGGGAATATCCAACTAGATGAAATTAGTAAAAGGTTATTTAAAATGAGTTTCATATCAAATACATCTTCATAACTATCATTTTCATAAGAAGAAACATACAAGGAGATTTCAACACTAAATTATATATATTTTTGTTATATTAGTGACAATGATTAAATATATAAATTTTGAATATATTATTTTGGCTCCTTCAAAAATTTTGATCAAGATCCATTGAATGTTTTTACATATAAATTTTGAATATATATACTTTATATTGTTAAAAATTATTGGTTTAGCTTTACTCCTCCTATGTTTAAGAAGGACAAAATTATGTTTATTGTGATATATATACAATTAGTTGAAGAATTTGGAAAGATAGAAATGTATGTGTTTGAAGGTAAAACTATTAAGATGTTGCCATATCTAAGACAATGTTGTTGTTGTGGGTATACAAATTGAGTACGAAATTTTATTAGCTTTTCATGATATTGGGTTTCCGGTAGGCTTCATTAATTGACAAAGAAAAACAATACTCACATATGGGTTAATTATTTAGAATAAATATCTAGAGCTTTCATTTTTATATTTTAACAAATCATTGACCAAATTTTTTTTTAAATAAATTATTTTTATGTTAAAATCACTTGTAAAGTTTTTAAAGAAGTGTTGCGATTAGCTGCACAATGCTATTTTAGTACATACAAGATGAAGGCGTGAAGTACTCGTCCCACCTCAAAGCATGGAGTACTTGTCCCACCTCAAGCATGAAGTACTCATCCCTACCTCAAGCTTGGAGTGCTCGTCCCACCATACAGTCTTTTGCATGCAAACACATCAAGATTGGTAGGCTGATGGACTACATGTCCTTATCCCTCAAGAAACACAACCCAAAGAAGATGAAGCCATCCTCGATATGGTGTACCCATCGTCACCCCAACGCGTAATGAATCCATCCTCCCTTAAGGCATTAAGATCCCAAGAGTTGTTGAAAATCACCTATCCAGTACACGACCAGGTCGGGTACGTGTCAACCCAGTAAGACGACATGTATTCGAGGTGAATAAATTAATCAGGTCAAGTTAGCTAAATCATCAAGGTAACCACAAGTTAGGAAACTTACCCTAATTATCGAGTAATCAAGACTACTAAATTAAAGCTCAATCAGGTAAGGCCCATAAATTCTACTATAAAAAAACACATTTTACGAAGTATGTTTCTTACGTTACTATTATGACATTAGAGCCTAGAACCCTAGAACCTCACACCAACTTAAGCATCAATGTGTTTTTTGCAGGCACATCGCTTCTTCTCATGCTTGAGATTTGAGGATGAGATACCTTAGGGTGAAGACTTTGAAGACTAGAAAGGTTGCATGGAGAACTCTACATGATATTTATTTGTCCGTGTAAGAACAATATATTTTGATATTATTTAATATTATTTAATATCTGAGTTATATTAAAGTCTATAGTCATATTAGAGTCTAAACCATAATAAAAAGAAATAAATGTGTCTTCAACCATTGTGCATAGTTTAACGGTCCAAAAGTATCCGATTGCATTCATTCTTATACCATTTGAAAGCTAATATCTAGGTTTTGAAGATCAAATTCAAGAAATAAGTTACAAATCTTTCTCATAAATCATGTGATTATCAATTATGATATCTTTTCTTTCTTTAAAATTAGGATATCTTTTTAAATTCCAAGTTATGTATAATCTCATTATCATCTTTCTTTAAACTATTAAGTTAAACAAGAAATATGAAAAAAATAAATATAATATAGTTTTTGGAGAACACATTTCTTTAGTGTTTGTCATTGTCCCTAAATTTTTGTGTTTTAAGAATGATCTATTTGATTTTACCAGTGCAGGAACGGGTTTTTGCCGCGGTTATTTTGGTCATTTGGCCTCGGTTTTAGACCCGAGACATATCTAGTCAAGGTAAAAAAAGTTCACCTTTCTGCCTCGGTTTTTATCCGAGGCATATCTCATCATTACTGCATCGGTCCTGATGCCAACTGAGGCATAAAATATGTTAAAAATTAAAAAAAATAATTCAAAAATGGATGAAACCTGTAAGAACACGAGCAAGCACAATATGTGAGCCTCACTGGAAAACACCTCCATTACCATTCGCAGATCTCCTTGTGTTTCAAACACCATCAACGGAAACCACCTACAACGTCTTGTTGACCCTAAATGCAACTCCACCAGTTCGCAAAACATCACCATGGTCATCGTCGTCAGCCTATAGCTGAAAAACACGAGTCTTTACCCACCACCTCGTGCATCCAAAATCTCGTGCCAACAACCATTTAATCAACCACTATTCACAGTTCACCTGCACTAAAACGTGAGGAAATGCAGCAAGACAAACCCCAACACTACAGGAAAAGCACCCAAGAAAATGGATTCAAATCGCAAAATGAAAACGCAAAAAATACCCCAATATGCGGATGAAGGTGGGCAACTGTTGTTCTCGTCGGAGGAGGCATAACGTCAGCAGTAGGCAGAGAAGGCGGGCACAGCGGCGGATCTGCGATGGTGGGTCATGGGACTGAACAGAGAAGATGAGATTTCGCGCACCAAAGATTGTTTTCGCGCATAAGGAAGAAGATGAATCTATTTCTGGATTTAAGGATATTTGACCCACATTCTGCTTCGGTTCAATTGAAAACTGAGGCATATCAACATCAACATATTTTTCCTCGGCTCTTAACACCCGAGGCAATAGAGTCCAAATAAAAAGAAAAAAAATTATTTAGTAGGCCACTTTACTACCTCGGGTGAGTAACAACCGAGGCATAAACTGACTTTACTGCCTCGGTCAGTAACAACCGAGGCATAAAGCTTTTGTTTTAAATTCAAAAATTCCAAGTGGCGGGAGGGGGGGAAATTTGAAGAGGCTTTAGGCCTCGGATCTCTCAGAATCGAAGCATAAGACAGGTTTCTGCCTCGAGTCAACTGATAACGATGCATAAAGTGTTGCATAAATTACAAAATTGTCACCACTTATTTATATGTCTCGTTTCTGCTATAATCGAGGCATAAAGTCCGATTTAGAAAGTCCAAAATGCACCAATATTTTGTCCAATAAAAATATTAATTCAAATTTGGAATAACATCTAATTGCGATGTAATAAATTTTTTACCCAATAAGAAAGTTAAAAAAACAAAAAAATATTTTGTCTTCGGAGAATATATTCCTCCACTTGTTTATGTCCTTAAATTAACAAAGGTGGGTTTTATTTTATTTTTGTTACATTAAATATCATTAGAATTACTATAAAATTTTATCTTTCATCCAACATATTACTAAATTAAAAGTGAATCAACCCATTAACATGAATTGACTCGATAAAAGTTAAACTAAAATTGAGTCCGCTGGGTACGATTTATTTTTTCTATAAACTAGAAATTTTATAAATTGAATTAAAAATTCGTAGATTAGTAAATTGATTCAATCCATTTATTTTATAATAGTGCAATCAAAATTTCATATTCTTTCGTAAACATTACAATAAGATAATTTATATATCAAAAAATAATAAAAAACTAATAAGGAGTGCTTATTATATATCAAGAATTAACCTATATTTAATTCAACCCAAACTCATTTAACCTCTGAATTAAAAAAATCCAGTTACTAGATAATTAAAATAGCTGAATTATTCTCATGAAATCATTAGTTTATAAAAATAAATCTTTTACATTTTCTTGCTAATTCAGAAGCAAACTGCATGATTCATCGAAGAAGCAATTAATGAGACCCTCCACGCCGTCAACAGTTTCATAAATAAATTCGGTATCTTCATTAAAGTTGGGTAAGATAGGTTTCAGTTTATATTAATAAAACCTATAAACAATTCAATAGTACATATAAATATGTAAAATATAACGAGCATTAAATTAAATTATTTATATCCAAACACGCGATTTATATGTAAAATATAAGGAGCATTAAATTAAATTATTTATATCCAAACACGCGTTTATACTACAGTTTTAGAACATAAATTTAAAAACACGCAAACGTAGTAATTAGTTTAATTATTTATTTTTACATTTTAGATTTTTAATAAATTATATAATATTAATATGAGAAGCCAATTAATGCACCCAGCAAGAATAATCTAAATCTATAAAGTTTAACATGAATCGTATTTTCTTTTGCATTATCAAAACTATGAGAATCGATGTTAGGTTATACTCTTTTCTAGGAGATTTATCCTTATTCTATTTATTTAGTCTGTTTTAGTTTCTTTTAGATTTTATATATTTATTTTATCCATGACTTTAGAAAATAGGTTTTTCTCTTTTTAGTTATTCATGCAAAATTTACAAAAATAGATTTATTTATTTTCTATTAGATAAAAAACTAACGTAATAATCATGTAATTATTCACAAAGAAAATGTAGAAACCGAAACCAAACATGTATTTGTCTTACACTTCACATGCATATCTAGGAGTAGACACACCCGAGGATCTTTGAGTTGAACCCATCAATTTCCTAAATTTATATTTCCTAAATTTATAATTGATTATGTTAATGTTTACCTTTTATATTTTTAAATCTATTTATTGATCTCATTGTCAATTGACTCAGATTCATTGATATAAAAATTTGCAGATTCATATATTTTGTGATAGTAACATTTATTATTATCACTTGCGAACACATGCAATTTTTTTTATAATAACAAAAAAATATTAAAATTATAATTATGAAAATCAACATAGATAAATTTTATAATAAAATATAATTTTAGTCTTTTATTTATTTAATTTACTTTGTAAGTAATTTTTTTATTATAAATAGTTAATTTAGTTTAAATAAATAAATAAATTTTAGAAAATATCAAATAAAAAAACCGTTACTTAAATAATAAATTGATGAATTAATTATTTTAATTTAAAAAATATTATTAACACCTCTTACACAGGTGTGTGTGTATATATATATATATATATA
>Ga0099822_1007803_pt1 | contig 13769 bp, 14 predicted proteins | sample CowpeawhiteBW_FD_76839 | JGI IMG/M metagenome (GOLD analysis project Ga0099822, IMG submission 76839) | Root nodule microbial communities of legume samples collected from California USA - Cow pea white BW | ecosystem: Host-associated > Plants > Roots > Nodule | place: USA: California | collected... | reverse complement strand
TTTTCTCTTCTCTACTCTCTTTATTTTATTGTGTTTATTAAAATAAAGGAAATAATTTTAATTGATCTTTGATATTAAAAGGGAGAACTTTAAAAGCACAATTTTTATTAAGAACCCAATTCACCCTCCTCTTGGTTTTTGTCCGCACGCTCAAACATTCCGCTGCGCGATACCAACAATTATGACTGAAATTGAATCAAGAAAAATAATTCTTGGACCATAACAAACTTGCCTAAATGAGCAAAACACATTGGTTGTAAGTGAATATTTAAGAAAAAGTATCACCTTAACATGATCACTTTGTCCTTTTTGTCCATGTGACTAGGATTTCCTCTATTCATGTATTGTTAGATTTACCAACTATCTATCAGCTTGTGATACACCAAATGGATGTTAAAATTGTTTTTTTGAATACTGAATTAGATGATAAATTTTATATGACTCAACCTAAAGGGTGTTTTGTACCTGGTCATAAGAATAAAGATTGCAAACTTTTAAAAATTTTGTATGGGTTGAAACAAGAACCAAAGCAATGGCATGAAAAAACTTGATAATGCGTTACTTTGTGATGGTTTTTCACCTAATGATGCAGATAAATGTGTGTACTCTAAATCTGAAAATGATGAATGTGTAATTATATGTTTGTCTGTGGATGACATGCTCATCTTTGATACATGCATTGATATAGCCTCTAGAACTAAATTGTTTCTAGGATCTAAATTTGAAATAAAATATATGGGTGAAGCCAGTATGATTTTAGGTGTTAGGATCATAAAGAAAGGAGATAGTATATTACTATCCCAAGAACAATACATTCATAAACTTTGTAGGACGTTTGGATATTATAACTTAAAACTAGTGAGTACTTCGTCTGATGTTAACTCTAAATTTTAAAAAATAGAAGAGGAACTATTTCTCAAACTCATTATACCTAGATAATTGGGAGATTACTACATTTAATGAGATTTTCTAGACCAGACATTGCTTATGCAGTAGGTAAACTGAGTAGGTACATTCAATGACCTAATCAGGAACATTAGGATGCACTTGCAAGATTTATGAGATACCTAAGAGGTTCAATGGATTATGACATTGAATATCGTGGATTTCCCACTGTACTAAAAGGGTACAATGATGCTAACTAGATCTCTGATTCAAATGAGAAAAAATCTGTTAGTGGTCATGTATTCACACCTAAGGGTGGTACAAATACATGGAGATCATTTGTAAGATCCGTGAAATTTAATTAATAAAATTTTGAATTAATTAATAAATGTGGTTGGTGAGAGCCTTTATGGCATTAAATGTTAATTTGTATGATGTGGAATAGTATTGGCTTAAATGGTTGAGAGTAATTGATTGTGTGGATAGGACTTGGGTTCATATGTATGCCAAATTGTGTATTATTTTAATTGTGCATTTTAATAATATAATTGATCGTGTAGAGTGATAATAGAATCCTAGATTTGTAGGAGTTATCATGAAACATGAATGGGTTGAATGGTTGTGCATTTATTTGACATTGGCATGGTGATGGGTTCAAACCTGGGTAGAACCAAATTAAACTTTCTTTTTGCCAAAATTCTTTTTGGCATGGAAGGGAAGGTCATAGAAACCTTAGTCGTTAGAGGGCAGCTAGGAGGGCTACGAAAATGATCGTGAAACAGCCATTGAATGGCCATTAAACTAAGTTTAATGCATATTTTCGTTTTTAGTCATTAAGCTTAATTAAGGTAGAGTTAAGAGAACCATTGAAGAGGAAAGAGAAGGTTTTTGGAGACCACCGATATTGAGTGTTGTGAGGAAAGGTTTCTGAACACGTAAAATTGGAATTTGGGAGACATTGGAGCAAGGGGGAGAGTGGTAACAAAGGAAGCCATAGTTGATCAAGAGGAGACTGCAAATTTCCAAGTTTGAGCAAGGAATCCAGGTTAGGGAAGCTGGACTCCGTGTATTCAATTATATTGTTATTTGTTGCATGATGTATGATGAATATAATGCCTAAGTTGTGTTAATTCTGTTCAAATTCGTGTTTCTGGAACTTTTCCAGAAATCGCCTGGTATAGTTCATCCCCTCTGTGTTGAAAATTGGGTTCCTGAGAGGAATTGCCTAGCGGCACGAACTACCCGCCAGGCGACACATGTGTGCCAACCTAGTTTCTGGGTTTTTGGATGAAGGGCCTGGCGGTGATGAACACTCGCCAGGCGACACGAGCGGTTTTGGCTCGATTTGGGTTCTTTGGGTGTTCTGGGTTGTTTTTGATCGGTAAAAAAGGGCATTTTACTCATGCATTGATGAAAAGGAAGAGGTTAATGGTGAAGTTATGAGGTAATAAGAGGAAATGGGATGCTTATGGTATATTCTCGAACTAGGGTTTGATTAATTGGGAATTCTTGGGTTTTAAAATCAATTGCAGCGTAAATTGGACTGATAATGATTCATTTTATGTTAATTTCACAACTGAGCACAATTAATTGTATTAAGAGTGAATGAATTGGTAAAATGAGGATGACGATGATCGTAGAGTTCTTAGGTGCAGGAAAATTCTAGGAAATTCCCAGAATGTGTAAGACCCGAGGAATTTAATTAATTAAATAATTAATTAATTAATAAATGCGGGTAGTTGGAGTCTTTATGGCAGTAAATTCTAACTTATATGACGTGGAAAAGTACTAGCTCAAGTGGTTGAGAGTACTTAATTATGTGAGAGGACTTAGGTTCAAGTCTTATGTATGCCAATTGTGTGTTATTTAAGTATTATTGTTTTTAAGGTTATGATTGATCATGTGAATGATGAAATAACTATAGAATTATATTAATCATCAAGAAACATGAATGGGTGTAATGGTTGTGCATTGAATTAACATTGGCATGCTTATGGGTTCAAGCCTTGGTGAACCCAAATCAAACTTTATTTTTGCTAATTTTAGTGTTGGTTTGAATGTGAAGAGTTGAAGGAACCCTAGATGAATAGGCAGCCTAGAAGTGGCTGAAAAATAGTCCATAATGCACTCAGGAATGGCAATAAACACTAGTTTTAAATCATTTTCGTTTTATTCCACTAAACCACAATTAAGACCCAATTAAAAGGCCACTTAGTGGTAGGAGAAAGAGTTTTGGTGGTCTGTCATTGTGCTAGTAGAGGAGAGAACGAAATTTGAGAGTTGTAAGGTTTGAGTGGATCATTGGACTGCATTGAGGAGAGTCAAGGAAGGTCATTGGAATCAAGGGAGAATTTTCAAGTGCCAAAGTTAAGCTAAGGAATCCAGGTTAGGGGAGTTTTACACGTTAGACTTTTATGCTTGGATTGGAATTGCATGATATATGTAGAATTGTATGATTGTTTTTCGTCTCTGGTTGAAATTTCGTGTTTCTGGAAATTTTCCAGAAACTGCCTGGCGGGTGATGAATTTCCACAAAGCAGCTCATGCATTTTTGGCTTGTTACTGGGTTCGTGAAGAGGAACCGCCTGGCGGCACATTCCCGGCCACCAGGCGACGCATGACGTCTTACCCAATTCCGGGTCTGTTAGATGAAGCGTCTGGCGGTATTGGTTGAACCGCTAGGCGACGCGAGTCAAGTTGGCTCGTTTTTGGTATTTCTAGGTTCTAGGCTGAATCTGATCGGGGGGAAGGTTAACTGTGATCATTCAGGGATGGTTTGCTGTTGAGAGGTGGGTATATTGATGCGATTAGGGGAGGAATTGAATGGAACAGTGGAGAGAGGTTTAGGGTTTAATGATGTGAGAATTGTAGGTCTTGGAATCAAATAGCAGAAAATTAATTGAGTAATTCTATTATTGAAATGGACTAAACATTTTTGGTTGGAGTTGCTAAATAAATGGAAGAGTGTGATTAATCTGCATTGGGAAAATATTGGAAGAAAAGAGTAGTGCAGGTGCGGGAGTTCTGGGAATTTTCCCAGAACCGTATGCACCACCTGGCGGCACGGGTCTTACCGCCAGGTGCCATCTCATGACAATGGAATCGTTATGGTTGCAAGAGTCGCTGGGATATGGGATTGTTGAAAAATATGGGTTCGTGCTATCCTTGGGATTTGGAAGTGGTAGTTTGATGATAACCTGGATAATGAGAATAACTATATAACATGAGAAAGGAATAAAGTAGAGTATTGTGGGATTTAGAATTGGAGTATGCAAAGGTTATACTTATAGACTGTGTACACTGGACTTAGTAGGAATGTTTGGCCTGAAATCATGTAATGTAATGGAAAATGTTGACATTAAAGTGTTGGGGCTTGGAATGAAACTCTGTGAGACAGGAGGTGAGAACTTGTGAACCTTTTGAGTGGGGAAACCAAATTGTTAAACTAGAATAGAGAGGGAAACCTAGTTAAGTAATTGATCTTGTGATTTTGGACAAAATCCAATTTAGTGTGAATTGTATAGATGTGAACCAACTAAGTTGGGGTGAAAATGATGTAGATTATAGGCTCAAGTTTGGGCAACCAGCGGATCAGAGGGTTTGAAATTTCGTACTGTCGCAGGTTACTGGTGCAGCGCCTGGCGGCATAGCAGCATCCGCCAGGCGATAGCTGGGAAAACAGTGGGGTCTGATGTATGCGGCCTGGCGACGGAGGCGATCCCGCCAAGCGATGGTCGTTACATCAGTGGGCTCTGGAACGCTTGTGCCTGGCGGTGGGGGTATACCCACCAGGCGGGATCTACAGTGTGGGTTATTTCAGAGACGCTAAGCGCTTGGCAGTACGCATCACCCGCCAGGCGGTTTGGAAGCTGGTAGCGCATGGCGGTATGTGTCCCCCGCCAAGCGATTTGGATGCTGCAGTCTTGGGTTCTGGATTTCTGAATGCGTGATCTACAAGGCTTTTGGTGGTGCTTCAAAGGTGGGATTGTTGGTGTTCCTTGAGTTGAGCACAGAACGTATCCCTTAAGTTGAGCTCGGGATAGAGGTTAAGCACGTGGCATTCCTCGAGTTGAGCTCGGAATGGTATCCCTCGAGTTGAGCTTGGGATGACAGATGAACACGAGAAACCCTTGAGTTGAGCTCGGGTTGGCGAGTGTTGCCGGTGTGAGTGTGCTGGTTGTGGCCAGTACGGATGGGTCCAGAAAGATTGCCCTCCTCAGTAGTTAATTGACGAGTTTGGTAGTCTTAGGAAGTTGTGAACTATGTTCGTATTTGGAAACTCCACCTGGCGCTGCGGTGTTTGATCCATAGCAATGGTTTCCTGCACGTGCTCTATCGGTTGTGGTCGATAGGTATGGCAGCAAGTCACATAGAGGTTATCACTAGAAAAAGTAGAACACGAAAGCCATGGTTGTGGCCATGACATATGGAATCAATTGGGGGAAATTCATTTAGTGGTTGCATGATGTATATATAAATGATTTATATATATGTATATAAATGTAGTTATATGATTTATCTGTTAAGCTCACCCTATCTGCTTGTGTTTGGCGATGATCGTGTGCGCGGTACACGTGAGCAGAGGATGTTGATATAGGTGGTGCCGGTGAGACTTAGCCACGAAGTGGGGATAGCATGGGGAACTTTTTATGTTTTATGTTTTTGGAAATAAGTTGTAAACTCTTATGAGATGTTTTTGGATCATTCCACTTTTGTAATTATGAATGTTAGTTTATTAATTGGAATTTATAAAAGTTTACATTTCCCGCGCTTTTGGGAAATGAGGTATTATTGATAAATGCGATGTCTTTATGATTTTATCTATTTTATTTACTTAAAATCCGTAATATACTGACGGGATTTTACAGAATGTGTATACACCGCTTGGCAGTACCGTGATTGCCGCCAGGCGCCACAAACAGATCAGTGGCACTTGGTGATTTTGGACGTTCTAAGGGTTGGGAATTTGGTGTAGAATAATTTGGGGGTGCAACAGTGGTGTTATCATATGTAGGAATTGGTGATACGAAGTTAAGAAATTCATGAGGCAAGACAATATGAGATTCTTAAACTTTGAGTTGGTTGGGAGAACTGGAATTTAATGACAGTGAGGTAGGAGTTTAATTTAGTTAAGACCTTGAGGGATTACAGGGCAGATTTTGAAGTGAGTGTTGTGGGGCTATGCGGGGTTGCCTATGGTGAATTTGGGAGTAAATATAGATGGAAGCATAATGGTCATGTATTTATAATTGGTGGGAGATGGAGATAATACCTGAGAACATGTAGGGAAGACACATAGTAGGAGTTGATTATGTTATTTTGTGAATAAGCAAAGTTGACCTTACGCAATCCTAAGTATTGGTACATTTGGGTTGATTAATCTAAAAGGAACTAGAGACTTTAGTAACAAGTTAAACATATCAGAACTGATGCAATTAACTTGGTGAAGTTTATTGCGGGTTTTTGATGCATAGCCTAGAGTGTGAGATTTGCTCTGTTTGCCAAAAAACTAATACAACGCGATTACTGGTGTATCGTCTGGTAGTGAGGTATGAACCACCAAGCGATACCTACGAAATCAGGGGAAACCTGGAACGCGTGGCGCTTGGCAATAGGGGTTGTCCTGCCAAGCGATACCTGCAGAAACAGTGGCATCACAGGCGTTTAGCGCCTGGCGGCACGTGTCTGGAAGGCGATAATGTTGAGGTAGGGCTTGTGATCTGTTCACTTGGATGTGCATGGTTTACAAGGCTTTGGTGATACCTTAAAGGTCAACTTGTTGGATATTCCTTGAGTTGTGGATAAGAATGACATCTCTTAAGTTGTGGCTCGAGATGGTGGATGAACACGAGGAACTCTTGAGTTGTGGCTCGAGTTGGCGAGTGTTGTCGATGCGAGTGTGTGAGTTGTGGCTCGTATGGATGAGTCCAGATAGATTGCCCTCCTCAGTATATGGCTGACGAGTTTGGTAGTCTTGGGACGTTATGAACTTTGTTCGTATTGGGAACTCCACCTGGCATTACGGAGTATGGTCTGTAGCTGGTTTTCCGCACATGTTCTACAAGTTGTGGCTTGTAGGCGTGGCAGGAAGACATCTTGAGGTATTCATCTAAAGACATAGAACATGGATAACATGATGGTGGCCATGTGGGTTGGAATCAAAGGATGGAGTTCATTTAATGTTTGTGTGTTTATATATTTGATTTGTATATGTTTTATATATTGTTAGTTCACTGTATCTGCTTGTGTTTAGCAATGATCGTGTACGCGGTACACGAGAGCAAATGATGTTGCAGGTGGATATGGTGAGACATAGAGCCGGAGCGGGGCTAATATGGGAGAAGAGTTTTACTAGAGTTTTATTTTGATTTTCAATAAATTGTAAACTTTTATCTTATTAGACCGGAGTATTGGATTTGGATTTTTATAAGTATGGATTTAAGTTTAATTTGCGATGAAATAAAGTTTTAAATTTCCCTTTTTTGGGAAATGATATTCAATAAATGATGTTTGTTTATTATCTCTATTTTATTTTATTAAAAACCCGTAATATCTGACCAGGATGTTACATCATCCAAGCAAATAATTATTGCAAGATCAATAATGAAATTTAAGTTCGTTGCTCTCGAAATGGCTGGTAGTGAGGTTGAGTGGTTGAACAACTTTTTACCAAACATTCCATTAGGAATGAAATCAGCCTCATTTGTGTCAATACATTGAGATTGTCAATTAACAATAGCTATTAAAAGTAAGCACTACAATCATATACAATTGACATATAATTTGGTGCAGTCATAACGGAATTTAGCAGATCCTCTAACGAAAATCTTGGGAAGAAACATGATTTTAGAAACATCTAGAGTAATGGGACAGCCACTTCCAAACAAACAAGTTATAGTAACCAAACCTATGTGATTGGAGATTTCATGAATAAGGTTCATATGAGTAAAAACAAGTCACTTGGTTCTAATAACGCTAAAATTATTGTAAAAGGGGCAATTATATACGGTTGTCGCGTGAGCTTTTCTCGGTGGAGCGTTGCTACAGTTGCAAGTCCAAACAATGCTGATCTATTAAAGATCTTTAGTTGCAAGTTTTGGTCCTTCTTACGCAAGCTCTTGTTTCGTGTATCTTGGGATTTTTTTCATGATTGGAGACCTTGTGCAACTGTTGGCCGCAACTCCCTCCATATAAATAAACACTCCTCTTCCAACGAAAACAACACAACACACATTGGGTCCTCTCCTTCTCGACTACTCTCCTTTTTTCTTCTTTTCCCATAAAGTCTTGGGTTATTTACTTTTTTTAAGAGTGTTTTGCTAGTTATGTGATCTTTGGAGATATCCGAAAATTTTATGTTGTATCTTAAAAGATTTACACAATACTCATATAAATCCTTAAGGACGTATATACACATCAGGAAATTAACTTTGTTCATGTTTTTAGTCAACTTTTATAACACCACTTAATATTAAATTGGTTAAAAAAATACATTTCGGTAACGAAAAAAAAAAGACAGGATATCGCACAAAACAAGACATAAGTATTGCACGTTTTATACATTCAAACATTAAATCAAAATTGTAAGAAATATATTTTTTATTGATTTATAAATTCTTAAATTGGTCAACTTTTTATCTTCGATTCTACTATCTTTATATGAGGAACGAAAAGGAGAATTCATAATATTTGTCATTTTCGTACTCAAATATTAAAGAGTATTTGGATAAAAGAAAACTGTTACCCTCAATGGTGGGTTTCCCAACTGAAATCTTTTCAAAGAAACCATGCCTCGGAAACATCAATTGCAACAATAGTTTATGTAAAGTGTGTGCCACTACTAATTCTTCAACCAATCCAATTAAAAGGTGTTGACAATTTTGTTGTGTGCTATGAATGGTGGCAGGGATAAAATAAAAAATAAAAAAAATAAGGAGAAACTGGACTTCCAACAGGAATCATTGATGCAAATTTTGGCTTTTTGCTGCTGCAACATGTGCTTTCTGATTGCAACTCCATAATTTTAAAAAGGAGCATTTTTTTTTTCTTTTTTTAATAGTGACTTCGAGATTTGTACTTCCGAAAATTTTTCAAAATAAGTTTTTCAGAAATTCTGGAACATAATCTTTAGAACAATTTTTTCATATATCAAGTATATTCTTAATCTTGATTTTCAAAATATATATAATATTTTTAAGAATGGGTTTTTTGAGAGTCTAGAATGATTTTTCTAAAACAGATTTTCTTTAAATTTTATTTTCGAAACAAACTCTTTATTCTTTTCTGCATTGAAGAACCACAGTGTAACGACAATAATAATAGTAACAGTCAGGACTGATCTATAGAGGCAGGCGTGGCACTGACCTCCTCTTTAAAAATATAAAATTTATATATATATATATATATATATATAGAGAGAGAGAGAGAGAGAGAGAGAGAGATAGATAGAGAGAGAGGCAAAAGCCAAAACTTGTTAACAATGACATTCTTATATCTTTTGAATTCATTTTTCTCTTCGTATGAGATATATTAAATGCAATATCTTTGGTTTTCACAACAAAATCTTTGATTTAAAGATTTAGGGAATCGAAAAGTTTTTTTCCAAAGAAGTCGTATCATATTCTGTGAGAAACATGAAATCAATGTGCTTGAGATGATTATGTTGTATATTCCTATAAGAGGTTAAGTTCAGAAAAAATGTTCATTTTGTTCATTTCTATACTGATACCCACTTGTAGGAGTTTATTAGTAGATTTTGATTTTGTGATAATACGATGAAGTTACTCTAAATTCAAAAGGGTTTTACAAATCATTCAATTTGGAACAAAAATTGTGAATTGACAATGAAATTTTACATGATGATTTTACAAAGCAGAAAAAAATGCATTTTAAAATACAAACTCAACATTATCAATTTGGTATTCTATTTCATTCAGAAATAGAAAATGACCAACAATTCCTGAGTTATGTCAAGGATTGTGAAACAATAAAATATTTAAGTTATCTTTTAATTAATCATTTAATTCGACTAGTATTAATTCTACTTGTTTTAACTGTTACATATGAGAGATCTTTTTTAGTTATGAAGATTGTGAAAAGTAGACTTACAAAGAAAAGGAAAGATGAATTTATAACTAAATGTTTGACCACTTACATAGAGAGAAAGATCGCTAAGAAATGTGATACAAATTCTATCATCCATGAAATTTATAACATGAAGAAACGACGAGTGCAACTTAAATAAAAAATATGATGTATTTATTTATTGTGATTTAAGTTTTATTAAATTTTACTTCCTTTCGATTTCCTCTTTCTTGAATTTCTGAACGGTGGTGAAAGTAGTATGGTGCAATAAAGAAGTAGATATCTTAATCTTTTAATATGGGGTGCAGTTAGTAATAATGTGCAAAAGGAAGAAAAAGCCTGCAATTTTTTTCCTATAAACTGCATGAATGAATTTTTGGATTAAAATTTTTCTGTCGTGGAAAAAGGTGCATGTGTATGAACTTATTTTTACTATAATAAAAATTTATTAAATTATAAAATAATTTGTAATTATTAAAATGAAAAATATTAATAAATTATAGAATAATTTTTATAAAAAATATAATAAAAACAAATAATTTTTAAAAAATTTTATTAGATAAATAGTTTTTTCCTATGAATAATTATTTAAATTTAAAAATTTAGTTATTAAAAATGTAAAATAAAAAATTATTTATTTAAATTTATAAAATTTATTATTTAAATATATAATTAGAAAAAATATGGACACAAAAAGGTAAATTCCTTTTATTGATGATAAAAATAATTTAAAGAGTTAAAAATAAATAAATAAAATGTTTTATAAGTTTATATTAATTTTTAAGTAAATTAAAATGTAAGAAATTTTGAGAAGTTACATGAGAAGATTTAACAATAACAATTACAAAATCAAACATCAAACAGTGTGTAAGACCCCTCTTCTTTCTTCTTCTAAAACCATTTCTAAAACCATGGTCAGCTACAAAGTAAAAATATAGGTATCACCCTCTCATACGGTTTCCTCTCCAAAAACTTTCATCTCCTTCCCTTGTGAGCTCACTTAGATCTCCTCCTTTTCTTGAACAGAAGACATCTTCTCAATCGTCGTGAAGCCTCCTTCAAGTCTGATTGAACAATTTTTTCACTCGGGTAAGTCAAAAAATTTCTTTTCCTTTGATGCCCAATTTTTTTTTACAAGCGATCCTTATTGCGTCGCATGTGCTCCTAAAGCCTCTATTTTTTCTCTTTCCTAATTGGTGGTCCTTTTGGTTTGATCAACTTGTTTTTATGTTGTCTATAGGGTTAGTTTGAGCTTTCGTGAGTCGAAAGTCCTATTGTTGTCGTCAATCTATTGTGAGGTTGTTCTTAAGGTGAGGGAGACTAACTTAACTAATTTCCTGTGAAATTTTGTTTTGCCATGATAAAATGGGTGATGAGTTGTATTTTGAATTGTGAAATTGCATGCTTAGTTTACTTGAAGGGTTGATTTTCACTTAAATAAGGTTGAATGTGAAATATGTTAAATTGGTTGTTTAAGATGTTAAATGGATGAATTAATTGTGAATTATTTGTGAACCTGTGCATAATCATGGTTAATATGTATTGAGTTTGTGAAAAGCTTAAAAGTGATTGGTGAGTTGTTGAGAATGCCTTTGTAAGATTTAAATAAGGTAATATGACACTAGGCTAAGGAACACGAAATTTATTATCATTAAAATGTTTAAATACTGAGAATTGGCTCAAAGAGTGTCAAATTACACAAATCAAACTCAAAATGTGAAGTATGAGTTTTTTTATACCGTTGGAAGCCAGTGTAGTGTCGTCTGGTGCCATTTAGATAGTGGCCATTCACTTTGGTATGTCAGGTGCCACTTTTGAATCGTCGGGTGCACTCAAATTAGTGGGTTCCAAGGGTTGTAGCGTCAGGTGCCACCTTATTTTTCTAGTCTCCATCATCTTGGAAAAATAGGTTTCCCGCTTCATTAACCATTGGATTGAGCTGAAATATTGACAATAGGTCCTACACACATGAATTGTTGCTTTGCCCGGTAGGATCTTTTGATTAGAGGTTTGTAGTTAGAAAAGTTAGTCTCTTATGTTTGACCTATTTTAGGTTTTCCTTTTTAGAGAAGCAGTTCTTATTTGTGGTTTTGGTCCGACTTGGAATAAAAGAAGGTATATGGTTGTTTATAAAATTGTTGATGGATTAATTTATGAATATGCATATGTATAATGATGTATGAAACTATGATGATGATGGGCTTTTTAATGGATTTGAGCATGTATGGGAATACATGACGGTTATAATTGGTCACAGACATGATATTACATAGTATGGACAAATTCAAATATGAGTGATTTTTTTTTTTTTTTTGTATTTGGAATTTGATGTGGAATCATGTTTGTGGATGAAAGTATGAGTTTGGTTTAATTCAAAGAATCTTGTAGGGAGATTATACGGTGACGTTCCTTCAGTGTATGCACTGATAGAAGGAGTCAATACTAGAGGTTTATCCTGATACTCTGATACCCATGAAGACTCATGTAGAGTAGAATGAGTTATATGGTGAGAGGGGCATGAGATCTTGTAATTAAGAACAACCCTAGGGTTCTTATGATAGTTAAATGGACCAACCTTGTGTATATCAACTCAGGTCGAGCAACATTCTTTTTATTGCCACAAGTGCAAAATCACAAAGAATCGTACATCAATGTCTAGATCCAGATAATTGAGTTTAGAAAGTCTGTAATTATATGTTTGGTATTTTTATGAATGTTTGAAATATGTTAAATATTATATGATTATTTATTTTATAAACTAGCTTACCCTCTCTTGTGCTTGTGTTTATTTCGGTTACAATCCGTCTTAAGTAGTGATATCATTATTAGCTTAAGTGGTAATTGCAATTACTGGGTCTTTTTTAATTCTAATGGTTAAAGTTTCTATATAAGCTGAACCAATTTTTATTAATGAAAACAAGTGTTTTATTTAGAAGTATTAGAGTTTATCTCTTTTATTTTAGTGAAAGTGATTCTCCTAAGCACTTGAGTGATTCAAGAACCCTTGAGTTTTATCAAAAGTCCTTTATGTCTTTGTTTGTTTAAACTCTTAGGCTTATCTTCCATCCTTAGAAGTGTGGCGTCTATCAATTTTCACTTCATCTTCTTATCTATTTTCGTTTTCTTGTTTTGAACAATTTCTCAAATTTCTTGCTTATTAGTATTCCTAACTAGATAGACATGTAAACAAATCCAATAAATCTTATTTATTAGCATTCCAACTTAATAATAAAAAAATAATCTTAATAAGATAATCCAATTGTAACATATTATATACATTTAGGGAATAAATTAAAATTTTACTTTTTAAAAAAAACTAAATTTTTTACACATCGGTTTATGAATTAAAAATATCTTAAATAAAATATAAATTAATTTTTTTAGAAACATTTGAGTTTTAATTTGGATAATATGAAAATATATACCAATCTTGACCTGATCAAAAGGGAAAGAAAAAAATAAATAAAAGAAAAAATTAGCCAAAATATCTCTATTATTAAGTTTTTTTTTCCTTTGAAAGTGGAAGATAAGTTGAATATTTTCCGACAATTTAGACTTCAAAAAAGTCTTCGTTTATTTGACTTGAAAACGGTTTGATGGAAATCAATGGTCTTTAGTTGAAGTCTTCTATAATTGGTATCTACCAGTTTTGACGTTTTCGCGTCTTAAAACAATTATTTATACATAAAAATATTCTTTTTTCACAATTTAAAACGATACTTACTTTTTTAATTTATAAGTAATTCTTTTCCATTGTAAGTAACTAATATATATATATATATATATATATATATATATAT
>Ga0099822_1007800_pt1 | contig 13773 bp, 8 predicted proteins | sample CowpeawhiteBW_FD_76839 | JGI IMG/M metagenome (GOLD analysis project Ga0099822, IMG submission 76839) | Root nodule microbial communities of legume samples collected from California USA - Cow pea white BW | ecosystem: Host-associated > Plants > Roots > Nodule | place: USA: California | collected... | reverse complement strand
GTGATATATATATATATATATATATCGAATGTCAAATGAAAAACACTTGCATTCATAGCGAGTTTTGCTTCTCCTCATCCTTTATTTCTTCATCTTGGAGAAAACGATGAACTTCATTTCTTTCTTGTTGATAACAATTATGAGTAATGAAAAAAAAAATCTTAAGATTCTCGATTTTCTCAAGCTTTCGATTTTCTCGAGCTTCTCGCCTTTCACAGGGTTCTTAAGCTTTTCAAGTTTCTCAAGATTCTTTTTATCCTACTTCTTTCCATAAGTGCTAATTCTTAGTTATCCTTTCATAATCTTCATGCTCACCTTGAGAGGGGGTGACATCATTATGCAAACTCTCATTCTCATACTTTCAATAGAGTACTTCTCTTCTAACTTTCTCTCATTTATGTTTTATCTATTTGTAATACTTCTATTTATAGCAAAAATAGTCATGATTGTACTCACTTTAAACTCTAATTTAACTAATTGATTAAAATTTTGATGGTTATAGCCTGTAAGAGATAATAAAATAAAAAAAGGATAAATCCTCTAAGTAATTGTAAAAAAGTAATTTAGCAAATTACACGTGAAAGGTTAATAAAGTAGAAGAAAAAGAATGTATGCAAACTTATTTCTTGCACTAAATTCATCATGCCATAAATACAGTAGAAAGGGGAAAAAAAATCTACTTATATGGGCAAAGAAGGACTTTTTGGTTTGAGTTTTAGTGTTCCTTCAAATACTTCGACAAATTAAACCTACATTATTCAGACGATTATTTCAACGTGTGCTTCATGCAAGCTTTATTTAATCAACGTAGTTCGCCTATACATATTAGAAATCTTTCATGCAGCGTTTGTCCATGAAACCCTTGGGAGGGATGCAACTAAATTCTCCACAAACTGCAGGAAGAAAGTTATGTTCAATAACATTATAAAAACCATTAAGTCAACTGATTCAAAGTATGTTTATTTTTAAATAAATATAACATGAACCTGGGTAAGGCTTTCTGTATCACGATCTCCATAATAGGTCTCGTGTTCATGATGCCCATGTACTTTTCTGAAATTGGAAAAGAATCAGCAAATTAGATTTAATGAAAAAATCCAAAATTTTAGAACTTTAATCATGGACCAGTACGATACACAGTAGCTAGGATGTGTGAAAATATCATAAAGATATGACAAAATGAATTGAAAGACCTCTAAATACAATGGAGAAACAAACATTATAAAGAAACCCTTGAAATTTGATCAAGTTTCTACTAAATTTCTGACTTCCAAACTTCTAAAATAATTTCGTATTCCTAATCCCATCATAAACCCTCGATTTGGATAGAAAAATAATAATGAGGATTTTAAGTCAATGAAAATAGGTAGGGTGATACAATTTGCCAAATTTTAAAAGTGGTGTCTTGACACTACTAAAAAAATTCATATTTCCTACTAATTTTGTTTTGAATTATTTTTTAGGAAATATTTATAAATTTTGTTATGAAAAAAAAAATTGTAGGAAATTGTTGCCAATTTTTTTGCAAAATATTTTGCATAAAATACTTTTCGCAACAAATTTTGTAGAAAATACTTACAAATTTTATAATTTTGTAGAAAATAATTATGTACGAAGAAATTACCTAATAATTAAAATTCTTAGAAAAAATAAGCAGGAGAAAGTTTTTTCTTGCAAATTTTCTTAACAAACTTACAAGAAAATTTTCATATAATATGAAAATTTTTAGTAGTGTAAGAAAATTTAACAGAACCAAATATATATATATATATATATATATATATATATATAATACCTCGAAAAGTATATTCAGATGCCACAAGAGCAAGTGTTTATTATTGCAAAAATAGAAAAAGTGAAGAACACAAAAAATGCATGACCTAGAGGTTCGTGTAACAATGATATTAATGTTAATAACATGAAGTTCATAATCATAAATAACATGTAACATATGGAGTAAATAGAGGAAGAAATTGTTCATCAAACACTGGTTGACCAATTGATTTTCCCTAATGGATTTATTACCTTACATCACTTCCTTCACGAAAGACTCGAATAGATGGATACCCTTGTATGTGATGCCTGGACAGTAAATATGAGATACAAATGAATGGCAACATAAGTATCAGGGGAGAATAACAAGTGTTCAAGAAACGACAGCAAGCCAAGGCAGAAAACCATAAATTATACTGAAGAAAAGAAAGTTCCATGCTCAACATAGCAAATAAAGCACAAAGTGTGTTTATCTTCTGCAATCTTTTGCTAACAAAGCCTAGCCTATGAAATCTGTTGTGAAATGCATATTCTAGTATGTCCAATTTCTGATATAAACATTTTTTTTATTATCAACTGTTTCAACTTTGAATTAGGGCATCTCTTGAAAGACAATTATTTGAAGAGACGCTAATGAAAGGGTAAAACTTGGTTTGGAAGAGGTGAAAATAATGTGTCTTCGATTTTGTAAAGAAGAAAATTTTTGCTGAAGTTCACATTCCCTCTGCTTGTGAAATCCATATTCTGGTATTTCCAGTTTTTGATATAAACACGTATTTTATTATCAACTGTTTCAACTTTGAATTAGTGTATCTCTTGGAAGACAATTATTTGAAGAGACGCTAATGAAAGGGTAAAAGTTGGTATGGAAAAGGTGGAAATAGTGTCTTCGATCTTGTGTAGAATGAAAATTATTGCTAAAGTTCACATTCCCTCGCTGCATGGGAATTTTATGAAACATTTATTCATCAAGTTACTTTAGTATTTGTTAGGACCAAAAGGGCTTGCATTTTTTCCTCTTCGGTAACCTCTTTCAAGCAGAAATACGGCTCCAATGTTAGGTCTTGCTCCAGTTACTCTAAGACTATCCAGGGAAAAAGGAGAACACACTAAAATATTGAAAATAAACATTCTCTCCTTTCATTCTTTCATTAATAACCCTAAAATAAAGAAAATTTAATGGGCCTAAAGTGTTTAGAATACAAACATAAAAAAAAAAACATAAAAGAGCATACTATAATAGTTAAAAAACAATCTAATTTTTAAAGGGTCTTTCTTCCTGCACCTCCAAAATTTCTTCTACATCTCCAAAATTTCTTTAAATTCACAAAAAACCCTTTGACCATTTAAGGAAACCCACAGACACCACACCTCCCAAAATTATGTCGACTTCGGAAGTCAAAATATATTCGGGAAGTCAAAATATATCATCGGAAGTCGACTTCCAAAAGTCAAAATGTATCACCGGAAGTCGACTTCCGGAAATCAAAATGTATCACCGGAAGTCAAAAATTATCACTAGAAGTCAACTTCCGGAAGTCAAAAAATATTCCCGAAAGTCGACTTCCGGAAGTCAAAAAATTAATTTTATTTTGAATATTTTTAATTCTTTTTAAAATTTATATTTTTTAACTTTTAATTATTTTTGTAGTTTATTATTTATTATTTTATTTATTTTTTATGTTTTCATATTTCTTAATATATATATTTTTTTAAAAATATTAATATCTATATATATAATTTTATTTTTATTTAATAAACTGAAAAATAAATATAAATATAAAAATAAGTAAAATTAAAATTAAAATAATATTAAACTTTAAATAAAAAAACAAAAAAATAAAAAATGTATTCTGCTTCATTTAATTTTATTTAATATTTGAATTAATTTTAAAATAATAAAACTTTAAATTAAAAAAGAAGATAATATATATATATATATATATATTCGTTTTTTTAAAATTTAAAATTTCATTATTTATATATTATTTATATATGTTATTTTAAATATGATTTTTTTAATTCTTTTTTATTTTTATTAAATTTTTAATAACTTATATAAAAATAAATTTAAATTTAACTTCCGGAAGTTGACTTTCAGTGATATATTTTGATTTCCGAAAGTCATATATTTTGACTTCCGAAAGTCGACATCCGAAATTATTTTTGAGGGTGTGATGTTCGTGAGTTTCCTTAAATGGTGAAAGGATATTTTGGGAATTTAAAGAAATTTTGGAGGTGCAGAAGAAATGCTTGGAGGTGTATGAAGAAAGACCCATTTTTAAATGAAATCTGCCATCCATTTGGGCTTTTGGTGTTCGTGAGGATGACTGAGCCAAGGTTGTGGTTGGTGTGTTCGGATCATGGGCAGCGTGATAGGAATAGGCTCTTGGAGGGTTTGTGTGAGATGAGGGGTTATTGGTGTTGGGGTCGAGGAAGTTAGGTGTGATGGGATGGGAAGCATTTAATGCATGGGATTTATGACATTGATGGGTTGAGGTAGTGCGGTGGGTGAGTGATTTTAGAAGCCTCAGAAGAGTGTAGACCTGGTAAGTTGTGGTTAGTTGGTGGGGTCGGTGGAATTGATGAGTTTGGTTAGGAAGTGAGGTTTGAATTAATGTGTGGTATTATGGGTAGGTGACATTCAGTGTTTTCAGAAGTTGAAAACTGAGTTGCGGAGAGTGGGGAAAGTTTTCCTTTGAAAGATCGTAGAGACAAACATGGAAGATTGGGTGGATCTTAGAGGTGGGAGGGAGTTGGAGTTCATAGGCTACGTTGCGTATGCGACGGAGGATCTGATTAGGACCAGAGTAGCGCGATGCTAGCTTGGGGCACGATCGGCGATGCACTGATTGTCGATACGGTTGTAGGCGAACCCAAACCCAATAACTGACATTGAAACTTCGGTCAGTATGGTACTGGTTGGCTTGGTCGACCATGCATTGGTGGGTACGACGAAGATTCTGCTTGAGGCTATGGAGAACCACGATGTGTTGTCGTAAGAGATATGAGATGGTGGTGCCATCGCGTGGTATGTGAAGCATGTCCAAGGTGGTTGGAGGAGGACGACCATAGAGCGCGTGGAAAGGAGATATGTCGATGGCCGAGTGATATGAGGTGTTGTACCATAGTTCCACAAGGTGTAGGTGCTGATACCAGGGATGGGAGTGGTCACTAGCGAAGCACTGGAGGTAAGTCTCGAGCCCTCTATTTAATACTTTTATTTGACTGTCTATTTGGGGGTGGTATGACAAACTAAACTTCAGTGCTGTGCCTTGGGCTTTGAATAAGGTGCGCCAAAATGTGTTGACGAATAGTGGATCGCGATCGGAGACGATGGTTTTTGGCAACCCGTGAAGGCGGCAGATCTCGATGGAGAAGCGGCATGCCAAAGTTGGAGCTGTGAAGTGGGTGGGCAAGGCAACAAAGTGGGCATATTTTGTTAAGCAATCACAAACAACCCATATGACAGTATGCCCCGCGGAAGAAGGTAAATGGGTTATAAAATTCATGGAATCTTCCCATACTTGTGCTGGTATTGGTAAAGGTTGGATTAATCCTTGCGGGTTGTGTGGCAGGTACTTGTTACGTTGACATGTGGAACATTGTTGGACAAAGTTACGAGTGTCGCGCGTCCAACCAGGCCAGTAGAAGGAGGCAGCCACCCATGCGAGTGTGGGTTTGAATCCCGAGTGACCTGGTGTAAAGGACTCATGCATTTCGTTGAGTATGCGTTGGCGGAAATCACCAGAGACGGGCAAGAAGAGTTGATGGCGAAAGAACAAGAGACCATGACGCATTGAGAAGAGTTGGGTAACGAATTATCTTAGATGCATGAGCTAATGAGTTGTTGGCCTTCACTGGTGGAGTAGAAAAGTTGTAATTCCTTGAAGAGACTAGGAATATAAGACGTCAGAGCAAATAACAGTGGAGAGGTTGATTCATCCCGGCGTGAAAGTGCATCAGCCACCAAGTTAGATTTTCCATGTTTGTACAAAATCTCGAAATCATACCCCTGTAACTTAACAGTCCATTTCTGTTGTTATAGTGTTTGGATGGTTTGGGATAGAAGGGTATTTAGGCTTTTTTGATCGATGTAGATTTTGAAATGGTTGCCAAGCAAATACTGACGCCATTTTTTGACTACTTTAGTGATTGCATACATCTCTCTTATGTTGAAGATGCTTAGAGGCAAGGACACATATTTTTGCTGATAAAGGTGAGGGGTCGTTCTTGCTGGTTGAGGACCGCTCCTACGGCCACTGCGGAGGAATTAGTTTCCACAATGAAAGGCAATGTGAAGATGGGAAGATGTAGCTTAGGTAATTAAGCCATTTGTTGTTTTAGATTTGTAAAAGCCAGTTGTGCTGTTGGTGGCCATGTGAACTTTTGTTGTTATAATAAATCGGTGAGGGGAGCGACGAGTGTGACGTAGTGGCGAACAAAATGCCTGTAGAACCCGGTGAGGCTAAGAAATCCCCTTATGTTTGTGAGTGTGGCTCAAGCCATTTTGTGATTGCTTTAACCTTTCCGGGGTCAGGTGCTACTCCTTTGAGGGTCAGGTGCTTCTCGTTTTTGGCTTCAATGGCATTTTGACGTTGGTCTTGGGATTCCATGTGAATCTGGATGGCTGAAAGGCGATCCTGGATGTGTTTCTTAACCCCCGACTTCCAACTAAAATTTGAGACACACAACTACAAAATGTGTTTCTTAACCCCCGACTTCCAACAATGTTCATTTTTCTTCCATCCCCTTACTAGTGTTTACTTGTGAAAATTTTGACTTTTGAAAACTCAAAATAAAGACATATTTTATTTGACAAAAAAATGTGGGACATTGTTCAATGGATGATATTATCACTTGTTTGAGGAGGAGCAGAAAAAGTTAGAAGATTATGAACAAAACAACGCCCAAGCATTGTTTGTTCTTCAACAAGCTACGGGAGAAACTACCGCTAGAAGGATCATGGATGCAGAAACTACAAAAAGGCATAGGATATTTTGGAAGAAGAATTTGAAGGCAATGAATAGGTACGTTCCAACAAACTAGACTATCTAAGAAGAGAATTTGAGACCATTAGAATGGAGGAATCTGAGACCATTAAGAATAATATGGAAGAATAAAAGAAATAGTTAACAAAATGAAAGTATATGGAAAAGAAATAAATGAAAAAAGAGTGGTAGAAAACATTCTTTTCACTCTCACACAAAAATATGATTCCATAGTTGCTTCCACAGAAACTTCCTTGGGTCCATCTTCTCTATCAATGAATAACTTAGTTGTCTCCTCGAAGTGCACAAAGCAAGATTTAACAATCAAGTTGATACAAATTCAATTGAAAATACATTCCAATCAAAGCTTCTAAAATTAAAGAAGATGGAGAAAAGAAAAGTGTTGGAGAATATTCTAGAAGTAGAGATTTTATAAATTTTTTTGGAAACAAGAAAGATAGCTATCCTCCATGTGACATTTACAATAAATCAGGTCATGTAGAAAAAGATTATTGCCATCGTGGAAAGCCAATAGGTCATTGTTGCAATAAACTTGGGAGAAGTATTGCCATAATAAAAATAAACATCAAGCAAACTTTTCTGAAGAACATAATGAGGAGAAACATTTATTATATGTTAATCAAGAATTTGCTAACGGAGAAGGAAAGTGTTACTTGGATAGTGCATGTAGCAATCACATGGCCCAAACCCGTGGTGAGTCAAGTTGGCTCGCGGGTTCCAACCCATTTTTACAGCTCTAATGTTTCGTACAAGTCTTTTATGAAGATTCATGCAAAACCCAAGTCAAATACATCTTCGCGTAGGCAAAAGAATATTAAGATATCTACAAGGAACAAAAGAGTATGACATATGGTATAAATCAATACGCAAAGATGACATGAATAGCACCTCAGGCTATGTTTTCTATCTTGGATTAGGAATATTCTCTCGGGCGTCAAAGAAGCAAGCCATAGTTGCACAATCAACAGCTAAAGTAGAATACGTGGTTGTTGTTGAAGCAGCGAGTCAAGCTATATATGGCTTCGAACGACACTCAAAGATACGAGAGAAAAAAAATGGCCCTACTACAATTAATTGTAACAATAAATCAACTATTACAATGAAGAAAATCCAGTGCATCACAATAGAACAAAACATATAGCAATTAAATATCATTTCAAGATGGAAGCAAAGACACATATGAAGATTTGACTCAAGTACTGCCCAACAAAAGACCAAATTACAAATATTTTTACAAAGGCATTACCAAGACCAAGGTTTGAACTAATGTGCACTATGCTTGGTGTTATCAAATTTGCATCAATGGGGAGTATTAAGATGTAATGTCAAATTCTAGAACAATGTAGAAAAGCTTAAGATAAGAGGTAAAAAATCAAGAAAATTCTACTTAAGTTAAAAATCTAGAACATTTTACATAAGTTGTGGCTAGCATTTTCTAAAAGGATTAGTATGTTCTTGGTCCTTTAACTATCAGTGAAAATTGAAATTAATCCCTCTGCGAAATTTTGGTCCGATTTAGTCCTCCAACTTTAGAAATGCGTGCATTCTCTTTGAAACTTTGACCCAATTCAGTCCTTCAACTTTAGAAATGTGTAGACTTAGTCTTTTTAGCTAAATTTTGTTAAGTATATTTGACATTTCAAAAACGTTTCTTAGCTAACATTGAAGCGAAAATGTGTCAAACAGTATAAATAACTCAAATGCTATCATAAACGCGTTTGAAACGTGAAATAAACTTAACAAAATTTGGTTAAAATGACTAAATCCAAAAACTTCTAAAGTTGGGAGATAAAATTGGGCCAATGTTTTGAAGTGGGACTCATTCCAATTGTCACTGAAAGTTAAGGAACCAAAAACATATTTAACCTTTTTCTAGAATAAATCATATGCATGTAAATACCCATGTATACTAACATTTGAGAATGCAAATACAAAATATACTTCTTCCAACTACTACTTTCATATTTACTATCTCCATATCTTACTTATCCAATCAACGACTCCTCTCACAACAACAAAATACTTACATCCTCCTACAAAATTAAGAATATAAAGTTTCCATAACTGTGAATGAGAGTTTGGTTTCCACCTTTCTTCCCCTTGTCTTATGACAATTCTTCCTTCCTTCTTGGATGGATATCCATTGTTTTCTTGCCACATGATATATTTTCCACCACAATTGTGAGACCTTTTATCAAATCTTTCAATCGTTGTAAAATGCTCATGTTGTTTATTCTCAACTTTCTCTCTGCATGAACAACTTCTTGCAACATCCGTTCTAATCCATCCATTCTTGATTACATTCTTGTATTCACCATATCCCTTGAAACGCACCATAGTTCCAAGATCGTTGATATGGTACCGATTGATAGAATATAACTGATATTGGAATAAGAAAGAATTAAAGAACTTGAATTGTATTACTTCTTTCCAATCTTGTACCAATGTATATAGGATCCCACTCTTCAACTAGCATTTGTTTTCTCTAATCACCAAAACAGTGTCTCTTCTTAACTCTCCTAAACTATTTATAATATTTAGATACAACTATAAGTCATATCTATAGTTTATGTGAGATCTCATGATATTTAAGCTATAAAAGTGAAGGCTTCGTTCACCTCTTTGAATGTCTCAGTTAATACAAACAGGGCATGAAGATCTGGCCATTACAATTGTGTAACATGCAACATGGAAAAAAATAAAAACACAAAAATCGATGTTCTTAGGATTGTTTAGAGAGGAGTCTCATTAGTACCATGAGGGAAAAAACAACAAAAGAAACACAGGAAGTTCTTCAATAAGAGTTCAAAGAATATTCAAAGGTGAGAACAATTAAAATTCAATCTCTAAAGAGAGATTCAAAGGATGAAGAAAAAGGAAAGTTTGAATGAATACTTCAATAGATTGTCTAAATTGGTGAATTAAATGAAGTTTAATGGAGATACAATCAATGAAGAATTGTTAATAAAATTCTAATTAGTTTGACTTAATAATTTGATCCTACAGTGATTTCAATAGAAGAAACTAAGGACTTATCAACCATGATCTGTCAAGTATTGATGGAGTCACTTAGATCTTTTTGACCATAAATTGTTACATCGCAGTGAAAAGTCATTTCAAAGCATGTTTCAATCCAAACTTATTGTATCATCTCAAATAGGTGAATTAACAAATAATGTTGAGTCTTCTAGAGGTGGCAAATTTGGAAGAGGGGAAAGAAATCCACGTGGAAGAGAAGAGGAAATATGAAAGAAGAACAATCACAAAGAAAAAGATTGTTGGAATATAGACAAGCCACAATGTTATAATTGAAAAGGTGTGGCTATGAGCAAAAGGATTGTCACTTTGAAAATAAACACCACAAGTTATTAGATGAAGTAGAAAATGGTGAAGGGAACTTGATCTTTGCTTGTCAAAGACAACTTGAGCATAAAAATATATGGTATTGGGATAGCAACTGCATCAATCATATAATGGAGATTGAGAAGCTTTTCTTAACATGGATTATGCATTTGTCTCAAAAGTTAAACTATATAACAGAGAGTGTGTTGAAGTAGGAGGCAAAGAAAAAAATGGATTTACAATAAAGGAAAGAGGTAGGTGCATGGTATGTGTAAAAAAGACTAGATGAAAGTATGTTGGGTATTGAACAACTTTTGGAACATGGTTATTCTTTGATTTGAGAAATTACATTCTTATTCAAAAAGAAGAATTGTTCATACGGTGAAAATGAGGAAAAAAAAGAAATTTTCTGCTTTCACTAATTATGAGAGAAAAGAGAAAATTATTCTTGTTAATAATTAAGAAGAGATATAGTAATAAGGAATAAAATCAATAATTAATAATGAGAAATGTTCACTAAGATATTTCCTTACTAATATTGTTAGAAGTCTTACATCGATTAAAGATAAGGAGTAGGTACAAATCTTACCTTACAAATTGATTTTGTGGGGTTAAGTAAGACTTAAAGAGCACTTCTTAATAGATGTAATCAAATATCATATTTCTCTATTTAATATAATCAAATCATATATTAAGCACATGGTTTACAAAAGACCCATTTTTTCTTTCCGTCAATGCTCTTTCCTTCTTTTCTACCAAAATTAAGAAAAAATATATCACCCTTTTCCTTTCTCCACTTAAGTTCATCAAATAACCTTTATAGCTTTTTAATCAAATCTAAGAACATTATTGCTTTATTAAACTGGCTGCAACCTTAGCTAGCTTACAAGTGTGACTTGGCAACATTATTTAGATATATGATTCAAAAGCAAAAGCATAAAAATGGAAAAAGGACAGATTTCATTAAGTAATGGATTTTAAAATTGCAAAAAAGGAAAACATGTCAATTGTAGGTAAGAAGCATAATATTTAGGGGGAAACTAGCAATACTACCTACCTCCTGCATAAATCAGCCTCTAGAGTGCAATCCACCTTTGCCAAAATAATGCGCCCATCAATTTCTGGGTCATACCTATTAAAATTAATTAAAATTAATCAAATACATATTGGACATTGAATTAGTGAAGTTATGATAAAGAGTAACTCTAAATCTACAAAGGAGAGGGGGAAATCTATCTCTAAAATGTAATTTCAAGAAGTATGAGAAACAATCAATCAATAATAAAGCACCTCTCTATCATAATTTTAGTTGTTTTATCCCATGCAGGTTCCTGAAAGAAACCAGTAGAAGATAATTTCATGTAAAGTTTACAATCTATTAATCCACCAAAAATGTTAAAAATTTATAATTCAACCATCATTCATTATTAAAGGAAAGAACCACCCTTATCGTACGATGTTGTTAAATATTATAAATCATAATTTTGCATTAGTCACTACTAAAGTATAACTGATGAAAGATGCACTTGAAGTAGCCTTTGCTACTGCTACTTAGTGGCTTGTACTGAGAGGGAAATTCCCCTCTTAAGGAATGAGACATTGTTGAAACAGAACCCAATCTATTTAGGAAACTACAAAGACATCAGGTGACAGGTGCCAATCTTATTTCCTGATGAAAAGGTACAAAATTATGATAAAAAAATTATTACCATACATAATTATGATAAAAGTTATTACCAAACGCTGACACCAGGAACACCAAGGTGTATAAAAATTTACAACTGTAATTGGAAACCTGCAAAAGGATTATGAAACAGAGAGTAAATATTGCATTTTGAAAGGAACCTGGCTAAAACAAGGAAAAATCAAATGCGGTATTCTCAGAAGTGGCCACTTACTGATAAACATAATTATCAAAATTATGTGTTGTGAGTGAAAATGAACCTTCAACAGATTCTCCATCTACTTCACCATCATGCTTTACAACATTTGTAATTGTATCCGAACGAAACTCAGCGCTAGTCAGTCCTGAATTTGAATCACTAGAAAACTTGAGAACGGTTTTTTCTATATTGATCCTTTCCTGAAAACAAGAGGTAAAATATTAAGCAGAAGGCCTAAAACATCAAAGGATGGGATGAAGTATCATATCACTAGGAAGCATAAAACTAAGAAGAAAATAGAGTAAATGAGACTTACTGTTTCCACCATATCACCCACATCAGTTGATGCAAACTCGTATGAGACTTCAGGGAAACTTCAAAAATATGTTGAATCAATAAGCCAACAACAATAGAAAAAGAGGTAGATAAAGTTTGCAAATAAGTGTTCACTTGATTGAGCGTACCGAGTACAAACAGATATTAAAATATCCGTTACCGTAAATAATAAATATCCATACATAGATATTAACTATTCGTTGTGAATTCTATTTCTGAATATCTATAAACACAGATATTTTTATCGTTCCTATTTGTATAGAGAGAGACATTGCTTAAAACTGTGTATGTTATTAAAATATTGGTATTCTGTTATTTCATTATTATTGTGATTATTTGTAATAGATTCTTGCAAGTTTGGAAGAATTCATACTTTTTTGACAGTTTTGGTTGTTGTATTGTTGTTTCTCCAATCACCTCTCTGTCCTTTACATCTTTGCTTCTATTTCCTTATTTATATCTACTATGCATTTTTCTAAATAAATATTTAAAATGAAATTTTACATACATCAAAAATTAAATTACTTTAAAACAAAGAATTTGAAATATATGAAATTTAACTTGCTTGTTAAAAAATTTGAAACTAAAATAATTCAGTAAAAAAAATCAAATTTCCATACATTTTAAATTCCTCAGAATTTTTAAATGCTCTATCTGAGCACTACCCAAGTGAATTTCAAGATTATGGTGAAACTACAAACCGTTTTGATTCATGATTTAATCAATAGACACATGCCTTGTAATAGAAGAATATTGAAGCTCTCATTCCTTGTAATATGGCAAGTTCATAATACCAAGACTCAACAAAAGCACAAACCCACCAATAAATACATGATATATATTAAACAATAGTTAAGACATGAGACCATTCACCAACTAAGAAAAACATCCCTATTCAACCACAGACAGCAAATGCCTAGATAATCGTTCTACCTGTTATTGAAATTACGTAAATAGTGATGATCAGAGCTCTTGTCAACAATCACAGATGTTGAGGCGCTAACAGTCAAATAACTTGGTTCCTGAAACAAGGATGCAAGACAAATATCAAACGAAATTTGAACAACCAATTCAAACTTAGAAATTTGACAATACTAAATACAAGATGTTCAAAATTAGAGTTCTCGTAAAGCAGTATAGGACCTAACATCAATCTAAATTACAATTTTTTGTTCAACAATTCACAACTCATTAACATGATGGAAGTCTCAGCCACTCACCATTCCAAACAATAACATCATGAAGGGAACTGCCACTATGGATAATCGTGCCTCAGTCAAACCTCTCAGGATTTTTCTGCTGACAACACAAGTCAACAACAAGCACATAACAAGATAATTCCTAATTTAAAAAAAAAAAAAAAAAAAAAAAAAAAAAAAAAAAAAAAAAAAAATATATTAATAATACATAATTTTTTTTTTTTTTTT
>Ga0099822_1007798_pt1 | contig 13778 bp, 9 predicted proteins | sample CowpeawhiteBW_FD_76839 | JGI IMG/M metagenome (GOLD analysis project Ga0099822, IMG submission 76839) | Root nodule microbial communities of legume samples collected from California USA - Cow pea white BW | ecosystem: Host-associated > Plants > Roots > Nodule | place: USA: California | collected... | reverse complement strand
TATATATACACATAAATTCTCCAGAATGACAAAAAAAAAACTTAAATTAATGTCACTAATTCATAATTAACTAAAAAAATTCATAGACGTCTCAATAAACATACAAGTACCACCAAGAGCCGAATGTAAGCTTCCTACATGTTGCTGGACAGAATAGTTAACAGAAGCCAGTTTCCTGAGAAACTACAAACCAGTGGCTAGAGGAACCTGTCTGTCACCTGAAAAAGAGAAAAAATAGGTAGAGGAAGTTAGAAAGTTGTTACCAGAAAAGAGAAAGCAGTCACTGAAGAAGAGAAATCAATTGCTAGAGTACGGAGTTGAGAAATAAATGAGGTGTTGAGAGACATTATACTCAGAAATGAAGGTGTTGGGTTGTGAGAGAAAGTGAGACACAACAGTTTTTTGGTTCGTTTTGTAAGCAAAATATTGTTCTAGAAATTGGAATTTTTGTAATTAGTCCCCTCCCAAAAAGAGCCAACTTTAGTGTTCAGAGGTCATTTCTAGAATCAAGAGATAGGACGACTAACCATTTTGCTGTTGCCACCATTTTTTCTGCATCAGTCTCTACCCTGAACTGCTCCACTGTCTCCAGTGCCTCTATTTTTAACCAGATCTTAACTGTTTCCTAGACCCCCAACTTGTTTTCGCTTTTGTTGCTTGTCATTAAGAAAAAGAGCCCATATAAGATGAAAAGCCTGGACCCAATTTTTGCACGATTGAAAGGCAAAACACGGACTGCACAAACGTAATATATTTCATTAAAAACAATGAGGATATGGGTTGAGTTTAAATATTTTATAGCCACCCTTTAAACTGAGATAAAGCAGTTGTTTATTTTGACAGTATGTAACAACTTAAAAATGTGATATATAAATTTTCAAACCCTGGGTATCTTTTATTCTACCTCTCTTTTTTCATGAATTGTTTTTAGGTATTTCCTTTTCTTATTTTCAGTAAGGTAGTTATGATGTGGGTAGAATTGGAGTCCCAGAAAGATAGTATTATGAGTTTGTTTGAACGAACTTCTGTAGAAGGATCTATGGGAGAGAGACATGTGAAGAAAAAAATGAAATTAACTGCTCCATAAGTTAAATTAGTTTGTGTATAAGTTGGAAAAATTTGGAGAAACTATATGAGAGGTCTCTATAAATTAGTTTATGCATAAACTAATGTTAACTTATGAAGAAGTCTATTTCATATTTTAGATTTAACTTTCATCTGTTTTATTTGTTGTTACAAAAAATATTCATTGAGAATTGCATTCTATGTAACCATTGCCTGGGATCCAACCTATTGTTTTGTTGTTCATGCAGTTCAATATCTTATTTATCTGGTCTTCTAGACAAGGAAGACAGATCTGTACGAATTGCTGCTGGTGAAGCACTTGCTCTGATTTTTGAAATTGGAGTTATAGATAAATTTTCTGCCCAGTCAGACAATGCAAGTGATGCAGCGCAAGAAGGGAGTAAACCACTCGAAAGCTACATATTTTTACAGGGACTGAAAGGAAAGGTGTTGAATCAATGCAAAACACTTTCCATGGAGGCGGGTGGAAAAGGTTCTGCAAAGAAAGATCTTAATAGTCAAAGGAACTTGTTCCGAGATATCTTGGATTTTTTTGAGGTATGTTAGTTACTACTATGGTTATTATTTGACAACAATAGATAAGGTGAGGATTCTGTACTGATCTTACCTTTTCATCCTAGTATGGTTACTCCCCGGATATTTCAATGAAGATTGGGGGTGATTCCCTGCAGACATCATCATGGTCTGAAATGATACAGGTATTTCTTGTGTCCTGTCTTTCCATACTTCTTGAAATCTCTTTTCTTTTAGCATTTTGACATTCAAATTCTTGCAGTTGAATTTTATCAAGCATTTTCTTGGAGGAGGATTCGTTAAGCATATGCAGGTAGACTTTCGCAACCTTTTTCTTTGGCAAGCCTTTGATTATTGTATAATCTGGAGCTCTCATGTTTACACCTTTTTTCCGCTCTTCTCCCTTGGCAAACAGGAAAATGAGTTCCTACATGATGTATTTGGTTTTTCGCCGAAGAGAAAGTATCTTAATAACAACGAACACAAAATGTCTGGTGGTGAAAAGGTAAGTTTGTCCGTGATTGTGCTTAGCTATCTTGATTTTTCGTGTATGTTCCCCCACTCCCCACCGCACTTGTTTTCATGCGCTAACTTGCCCCATTCCCTTTAATCGCAGAGAATGTTTAAATCTCCAAATTCGGTTTTGAACAAGGCTAGGACGCAATTACTTAATAAGCAGCGGATATTATCTGAGGTTGGCATTCTTACCGTATTTGAGAACGTTCACTTTTATCTTCCTGTGGAAGTATTTAAAATGATAATATGGCACCTAAACGTAATTTGAAATATAACTTTCTTCTGCAAAGTTCTTTGGGTAGAATGTGCCGTGTGGATTGTATATCGATACTTATTTTTTTCCTTTGATTTCTTTTGTTAAATTTACAGGGAAGAAACTTCGGCCACTACGCTGTCGGTATGGGTGAGGAGGATGCATGAATTTGAGTGGAAACAACGATAATTATGTGTGATTTAGAGATTTGATCCTTCATTTGATGTAAAACAATATTTCTTACATTCTATCAGTACACTCTGTCTAATCCTGTACTCCCTGTCGATTACATCCGTTGACTTGAGATTTATGATGTTGTAATATGAACAACAAATAGATACTAATAACGGATTTCAAATGCCTATTTGTTTTAAGGATCTGTACAAGTGGAAAGAAATTAAATTAATTTGAAAAATATTATATATGATTTAATTGCCTTCTATATATTAAATCTTTTCTTTTTATTGTATTCAGTGTGTAGTAGTGGTCATAATAATAAAAGTAATAAAATATTTTTGTAAGTATTTACAGTGATAGAAAACTTATATATCGATCTAATTTGATTTGATTAGGCCATAATCAGATATAAATCGATATCATATACTATAAATTAAATATTTCAATTTAATATTCCTTTTAAGTTACTTTTTGGGAGACAAAGTAATTTTTAGAGGATAACATTTTTCATGAATTTTTTGTTACTTGATTATTAAATATTTCAATGAAATTTAAATAACACTTTCTGTAAATAAATTTAAAAATATATATAACTTTTTAGTTTCTTTTTTTAACAAATAGCTTAATGTTTAACTAAATTTTTTCAATTACAGCAAAAAGAAAAAAAGACATATATATGTAACCAAATATGTTACCAAAATATATTAATGATATTTAAAATCATTAAATATGTAAGCAACATATATTAGTGTTATGTTTGTATCTACAAAAATTCAGCGTTCATACGGATTTCAGGATAGATTTTACCAAAATTATATTTATTAATACTTACCATTATAAAAAAATTATATAACAGGATAAGCTACAAATATTTATAAATTCTTAATAATTATATTATTAATATATTTTTATATTGTATTAATATGAATATATTATATTAAATTAATTAATTTAATTATATAAAACGCTTTTTTATCAATCAAATGTATTAAATTATTGATAAACTTTCATCGATGATAGAAAATTTTCATTTTCTATTAAGGATTTTACTTCTTTTATTTTTTTGTGTGGGTGTTTTGTAAAGAGAGTATATTGTTTGTGTAAGTTTGATATTTGGAGAATTACTAAATTTAAATGTTTCTAAATGCGCAGAAGAAAGATTTTGGTTATAAACGCCTTAACTCGAGGTTTAGAGTATTTAACCATCACATCTACTCTCTAAGATGTGTAAATAATATATATATATATATATATATATATATATATATATATATATTTCTAATTAAGTTAGTATTTGATTTTAATGTTTAAAAAGTATTTAAAATAATACAATTTTTAATAGATTATTTTGTTGATTAAATGTTTTAAAATTTTTTATTATTTTTAAATTTTATATATAAATGTTGTTGATTATTTCATCCGATTTACAGCCTAACTAATTTTGAGAATTTTAGCAGCCTCCTCTATTTTTTTATTCATGTTTCAAATTATATGAATTATCCTAAAAAACAATCTTGATTAATAAAATTTTCATAATTAATAGCTATACAAATGGAGAAAAATATTACATACACTATGGTTAGTAGTAAAGTCAAATTAATATTAAATTTTTTAAATTAAACATATTCATAAGAATATGTACTGCATCTTGAAATTTAAAGACCTGATCAGAGATCTGGAAAATCATTTTGATAAATTTTTTTTAGAGAAAACAAAACACGACACATGATCTTAACCACTTAACAAAATCAGGTATTTTAATCACTCAACAAAATCGGGTATTTTAAGGACTCAACAAAATCGGGTATTTTAAGGAACGTTCTGCCTGTATATATTTTTACATGAATCTAAATTCAATTCATGATTTATTCATATATATATATATATATATATATAAATGAATATAATAAATATATTTTTCTGAATATACTTAACTATAAATTATTCCATCATCTTTTACTATTGTTAATTTATTCATAAAATTTTACACTTGCAGTCAAACAAAATATATTTATAACTAGACTATGATGTTGATAACAAATTCGATTGAGTTATGAATTGGTGTAAATCACACCGGTTTCATTTGATATTCTCTGTATACAACATTTCAAAATATAAACTTATGTCAGAATTACTGACTTAATCTTATAATCTCCAAAAGTTTTGGATCCTAATTTGGATACTACTTCAACATATATTAGGTAATTATTAAAGAACTACATTATTATGAAATAATGATAAACATGATCAATTTAGTCCATTTTTATTTTTCAACACCTTTTTCAATCGAATAAATATAGAAAATATTTTTAAAAATATTTTTAAGAACTTCTTTTATTATTACTTTTAGTTATACTGTTTATAAATGATTTAAATTATTATAAAATTATTTTAAAATACATACTCACAATGTTGCATGATTATGTCTTCTATGTCTTCGCTAGTTTTAATTATAGTTTTCATTTTCTAAAAATTTTTATAGATGAATTAAAGAATGATTTAAAAGTCAACAAACACATGTAACAAATTAACAAAAATGTCAACATTTTAAACATGCAGTAACAACTATATATAGAGGTTTTAGATGACTTGGACATTTTTTTTATCTTTCTTTTCTAAATATAGAGAAAATTACGTGATGCCTAATGAAATTATTTTTAAAAGAAAATGTTTTCATTTACAATAAAAATATAATGATATAAAATTAGTCCAGTTTCAAATTGAATAACAATTTTTAGATTTATTAATATTTCGATTGAATAACAATAACGTGTATTAGACAAAACATTACATCAGAAAAATTACCCTAATTTGTATAACTTGATGTCAGTTAATTTTTTATATTCTTTTCTAAAATGCTACTATTTCCATAATTTATTTTTTTGTTTTAAATCTAATGAAGTGTTGGAAATAACAATCTTAATTAGTAATTAAATCATCCTGATTAATAGCCATAAAGATGAGAAAGAAATATTCTGTACAGCCTAATCAAGGAAAATTAATGTTATATTAAAATTAAATCTAATATTCTATCTGTGAAATATGAACTAATCTTAAAATTTAGAATGTAAAGATTTAATGAAATATGTGTGAAACGAAACCCTCCTAATATTTGGAAAGAAAACAAAACATCAGTCCATTGGTATCTGAACCACCAAACAAAACAAAGTAAGGTTTTTTAAATTTCATGAATACAAAGACGATACAGAAAGCTTCCTTGTCTTCCATGGTGGTTATCTATGGCTCCTACTCCTGAGCCTCCACCGATCAACATTGAACCTGAATATTGTCCTCAAGCGGTGACGCAATGGTACTATCTCGCATCACTACCAAGTAACAGGAGAGAATGTTCATTACGCAGGGACCTATCGTTACAAGCCAAGAAACATCTTCGTTATCTGGGTTGGACATTTTGGTACATCGACAAGAAAGATAAGTGGGAACTGCGTTACACATCACCCATCACCGGCAAGAATCACATTTCTCTCGCAAGGGCATGTAAAGCTTGCATAGAAGAGGGAGGCTGCATTGAAAACCCTCAAGATTTTCAAGAAAACAACGTTGTTCATGTCGAATATCCTACTTCTGAACCAAAAAAGGAGAAAAGAGAATCCGAAAAGAAAACTAGGCTGTGCAAGAGAAGACAAAAGGATGATCACGGTGATGAGTTGGGAGAAGGCTCTAGTTCTATGAATGGCAGAAGAGGTAAGCCTGCGCGGTCAATCAAGGGTGAGACACCATCTTCTAGGTCTTCACAACCCCATCGTCGAACCCTTATCCCATGGTTGATAGAAAACAGTGCTGTGGGTTTAGATTCCGTGGTATCCTGTCGTGGTTCAAATGGCGTGGTCAAGAAAGGGAAGCTATCGTACAATGGCATAGCTTGTGATTGTTGTGGCAAGTTTTTTTCTCCCACTCGCTTTGAGGCTCATGCCAGGTGTCAAAAACACAGACCAAATGCTAGCATTTTCTTGGAAGATGGAAGGTCATTGTTAGATTGTAAAAACGAGGCCTTGAGTTCTCAGCGAAATGGGTTTGTGAAAGAAGAGGAAATCGATGACTGTGGTTATCCAAATGACAGCACGTGTGCTGTTTGTCGTTACGGTGGTGAACTTGTGCTGTGTGATGGATGCCCCTCTTCGTTCCACCTCAAGTGTTTAGGTTTAACCGTTGTCCCAGACGGTGATTGGTTCTGCCCACTTTGCTGTTGCAAAATATGCAGGCGACCCAGATGCAGAGATGACCATGCTCATAATGTGGGTGTTAACAGCATTCTAGTTTGTCCTCAGTGTGAGAGAAAATACCATTTTGGATGCTTAAAAGCTCCAGCATCATCACATACCATGTTGGAAAAGGAAGAAGATGATGTTGGTAACAGGAATTGGTTTTGCAGTAGAGACTGCGAGAAGATATTTTTCGGTCTGCAGGAGCTTCTGGGAAAAAACATTAATGTTGATGCAGATAATGTTACTTGGACGCTGTTGAAGGCAGTGAAAAGGGATAGCAGTGGAGAAGATTATCTTAATTTGGAAGGAGTTGAAGGTTTGAGTGAAAACGAAAGGAAGCTGAGTGTAGCTCTTGATGTATTGCGTGGGAGTTTTGATCCGATTATTGACGCTTTTTCTGGTAGAGATTTGATAGCAGACGTTGTTTTCAGCAGAGGGTCAGAACTGGGTCGGTTGAACTTTAGTGGATTTTACACTGTGGTTCTGGAGAAGGATAAAGAAGTGGTTTCTGCTGCTACTGTGAGGATTTTGGGGAAGAATGTTGCGGAAATTCCGTTTGTGGCTACTAGGATGCAGTGTAGAAGACAAGGAATGTGTAGCATGTTGATGAATGAGATTGAAAAACAGTTAAGTTACTTGGGAGTGGAGAGGTTGGTTCTGCCTTCGTCGTGCAGTGCGATAAACACTTGGACAAAATCATTTGATTTTGTAAAGATGAAACCTTCAGATAAGTCTAAGCTACTTGATTATGTTTTTCTCAACTTCGAGGGTACCATCATGTGCCACAAACCTTTGTTGCAAGAAACTTATGTATGACCTAAACCTTTCGTGTATTAGTTATGTGAATTTTCTCTATACGTTAATGGAGCTGTGTACTGGTTTTGCAAATTATTATAGGACAATTTGCTGAACTTCAAATGATCGTTTTGTTTGATTATTTTATGATATACAGTATTGTTGAAATACATGCGAAAAAGGTCGTCACAGTGTTTTCATTATACAATATTGTGTTTTCATGAGAAGAATATTATTTTTTAGTAAAACAAGAAACAAAATACGGATGATCAAGTGTTGAAACTCAATATAAAGTGAGATGACTCTTTTGAAAATTTGTGTGAATAAAACAATTCTTTCAAAAATTGAAATTTAGTGAAATCTAATAAATAAGGATGAATTGTGATAATAGAGAAATTCTTCATTTTCAATTCTACATTTCATGGAGAGATAAAAATATATAAACATTGTCTGTCATTTTATTCAAGAAAAATTATTATATAGAAAATATTTGTACTTAATTTATTAAATTCAATTATCAGCTTGCAAGTGTTTTAACAGGAGATAACCTCAAATTTAATTTATGTTATATAATCTTATATCCTTCACCCTGACAATGCTAAAATAGTTTATATTACTTTCTAAACAACTTTATACAAAATGTTTTCACTTTTTACAACATAGAAAATTAATTTAAATATGATACGATTGATAAATATTTTTTTTATTCTTAAGACCTTTGACTGTGACATATGTCATCATGTAATATAATTATAGACTCTTATATATCATCTAATATTGCATATTCCTCATTAGTAACTTCAAAATATAGACATGACACTACTAGAACATAGTGCATTTGCTGTTAATATCTGTCTTCAATTTACACCTCCACTCTCTATTTTAACTCTTGGGAAGCTTATACATAATCTGTAATCTAGGTCACATACTCTGACATCCTTAAAATGAAATAACAAGAGGCTTATCAGGCGAAATTATCAATAATTTTGAGATTTAGACATTTACTTAGATCTATTGTAATTGATATTGCTGTGAAATCTTTACACCAAATGATCATTTAGGTGAAATTATTGCTTTGTTAACTAGAATCGCATTAATTCTTCTTTTGGCACCTTTCCAAAATTATTGGAAAATGTTGGATGGCCACCTAAAATGTCAATCAACACCTAGAGAAAGAATAAAATAAGTCATACATTTTAATGAAATACGATACATTAAGAAGAAAGAGTTACAAAAAACTGACAACGGTGTGTATCAGTGCTTGTTAAAAATAATATTTGTTCGTCCCTACTCAAAATCATATCATAATTTGATATACTGAGATCCTTAATTAACTTATAGATTGATCAATTAGAATTCCTAGAATTTATAAAAATGGAAAAATATAATCATTTACCCATCACAGCCACATCAATGTGGAAAATCTATGGTTACCTAACATCAATGTGTAAAATGAAATATCCGATGTATATATTAAGAAAGGGGAGTTTCCTAACAATAAATTCATTCATGTATTTGAATTAGTGTCATGCGAAAAGCAACAGATAATACTCACTCATTCACTAGTTGACGCGGCCTCCTCTTTTCTCCCTTTAGCCATGCTCATTTGAATCAAATCATAATTCTTACACTAACAGTTTTACAACCCAGATTCTCAGAGCGCAAATATTCCAAGAGGCGTCTTAATAAAGAACCATCACATATCATAAAACTATCAGACAGATATATATTAAAAAACCATATGCTTATTGACATACACTTTTTGAACGGCTTAATTGATGAAACCTTTTTTTTCCTTCTAGTAAGATACTATTAGCTGCAACAATATAAAGATTTGAGTCCGCACATATGTACACAACTTTTTATTAGCAAAAACGTTATGAGAAATGTGTTTATGCTGCAACTTACAACAAGGAGACAATTCAATTTACACAACACAAAAAAAGTTATATTCTACACAAATAATGGCTACTAGTATACAGTTTGGTGCTTCAAAACGTTTGACATATGCTCCAAAACCAGAACAAGCCTACTCTACAACTCCAACAAGCATCTATCAGAAGGGGCAGAAGATGAACAAGAAAAAGTAGTTACACAAACGGAGCCAATCCTCAACTACTCCAGTTATCCTGATCCTCAGCAGGTCCTTCACCCTGCAGATTATTTCAAATGAGGTCAGACAATGACAAAACGGAAGCCTCTCTCACTTAGCATATATGCATGATAATCACAACATCAACAACATTGATTCAAAATGTGTACCATTTCATCATCGATTGATCTTGCAGGTGACCAGACAAGAATTTGTCTATCATTTCCACCAGTGTACAGTTCCTGTGACAAGGAAAATCATTAAATAGCACATGGGAATTTGGGTTATTTTGGATGTACTAATCAATATGAGAGTTTTGTTGTTTCATGGGTTCATTGTTTTCCTGCTACAATTAATTAAAATTATAAGAAATTAATAAATATTTTCCTCTTGGGATTCATGCAATTTTTTCCAACAGAAACTGACTTCAGTATGTACAAGGTATAACCAGTTGTCTTCTAGTTCATTTATGTCATGTAAATGTTTTCCTTTTCATCCCTCACCTTTATCTTTATTTCATCTACAAGCACGAACAAAGATTTATCACATTTTAATTAACTCTTCTTTCAAAAAACTACTTTTATCAAAGAGGGAAAAGGACTGAATATTACAGTACATGTATATACGATTTACACCTATTCTGTACATACATCACTTTCCCTTTTCGGCCTTTTCCATATAAGAGTGAAATTAGAAGATAAAATGAAACAGAAAGAGGGAAAAACGAGTAAACGAACCATAATTCGTATGCATTGATGATTTATTATAAGTATGTCTATGCGTGCACGGACAGGCTATGAATAATGAACTAATAATAAATTTCAATGAATTCAGCTTTGCATTCCCTTCATTTGTTTATTACCACAGAAAAAGAATTTAATTTGAAACTGTACATGTTGGCCCAACTAGCATAAACACCAGAAGTTGATGAACCACTGATAAAAAAAGAATAGGGAAAGAAAACGGACCGCCACCCCTTGAACATGAACATACCTGATCTTGTTGATTAAACCAGCAAGAGTTCACACATTCATAGTGGCCACGTAATACTGTGTAGGTGTTCCCAGACCACATGTCAAATGCCTGAATAATTCGAAACAAAGATCAGTCTTCCTCATTGCATTTGTACATCTAAAATAATACACAGGTGAGACGTACTTTCACAGATCTCATGCATGGAACAAACACAAGGGCTGAATCTTGAGTGGTGGCTAATTGAAGAGGTTTATTTATTTGCAGACGGACTGTTTCAAAGTTTACAAGTGTGTTGCAGCCAGATTGAACATCCCACAACCTTAATCTTGAATCAGATCCTGTCATGCAGCAGCACATCAATACGGTGAGAAAGAAGAGAAAGATTTTACATACGAACAGAATTTTTACAAATTGTGAGAAACAAGTTTAATATGGAAGCCCATATCAAATTATTATTGCATGGATAATTCCTATAAATCTACTATCAAATAACTAGTGAACAACCTGCACTTAGTAGATACATGCCATCCTCTGTTGCCTTTAACCCTGTTACAGCACCATAATGAGCAGTCGCCCGATCCTGAGTAGACAGCATTCCTGGATGTAACCTCTGCTTCATTGGTCCCTTGGATGGAACTCTCCCAATTGGTTGTTGTCTGCTACCACTTCCATTAGCATGTTTCTTTTGGGCACCACGCAATTTTGCACTTGAATCCTGTGAGTGATAAGGCTTTGGGATTATAAAAAAACCATAAATACTCAATAACAACACTAGATGACGTTTTGCTACAATATTAAAACATTCATGAACTTCAAAAACCACTATTTTGATTCACTATCTGAAGACAAGGAAATGCTAAACTTAGAAGAAAACAGAAAAAAAAAAGGTAAAACCTTCGTTAGCATAGATCGTTTGAGTATAGGTGGGCGTCTTCCAAGCTGAGTCTGAGACTGATCTAAAACTTGGAAACAGCCAGCACGCCTGATGTCCCAAAATCGTATTGCACCATCACATCCCCCGGTAATTAATACCCATTCACTTGAATTAGACCATTCAACAGTCATTACACCATCTGTCATCACAGAAAACATTTGACACAGAACCTTCTTTTAATAAGCACTCAGAAATCTATTTCACTTTCTGGTATTTTACACGACATTAGATCTCAATTGAGAAATCATTTGGCCGACAGCACATGTTAATACTTCCCGTAAGAAGCACGCAACAGATCCATACCGTACAAACATGTCAGTATACACAAGTGATAACCAAATAATCCATTAAACTAACTGAAACTACGAGTGTAATAATTTCTAACCGGAAAGCCAACAAGCCATGCGTAAATAACTAAACTAAGCAGTAGGAATAATAAAGTATTGACATACCTCGGTGACCGGACAAAGTATGAGCGAAAGCCCCGGAAGCAATATCACAAAGGCGAACTTGGACATCCTCAGTGCCAGCAGCGATAAGCATGTGAGACGTTGACAAATTAGACATTGCAGTCCTATGCACCTTTCCTGGCATTTTGAAGTTCACCACCACCTGCACAATTCAACGAACAAACCAATTTAAATTAAGAGTTTAATTTCCATACATACATTGTGAGCCGATTAAATATCAACTTTTAATGTGAGTATCACAAAATTACGTGTAGTAGTAGTATGAGTAGTGGCGGCACCCAATTTGAAGTTTAAATAAGTGCATTGCAATTAAATTGATTAAAAGCGAAAAGTATGATAGTGACCTGGGTGGTATTGGTATCCCAAACATTAATGTGATGATCGTATGAGCCAGTGACGAACAAACCGGTGTCAATGGGATACCATATGGCTGTGGAGACGGCATATTTGTGGGCCTGCTGGTGCTGCTTGTCGACGACAAATAAGCACCTGTGTTTGCAGAAGGCGGCGGCGGCTTCGGAAGCGGCGGATCGTTGAACGTCGTAGACGGCTACAGAGGCATCGGAGGCGGCGGAGAGCAGATACCTTCCCTCTGTCGAATCAATCTGATTTGACGGTGAAATTGGAAAGCGTGGAAAGAAGGTGGAGATTTGAATTGACGATAGAAGGAGAGTGAGTGAGAGTATGTACCTGAAGGGAGTTGACGGCGCCCTTGTGAGGGGACACTATGTCTTTGTGATTCGCCAATTGGAGCTGCGAAATGCGATAGGATTTTATGCGATTGGCGAAATGCTTCGCGCGCACTTTCCCATCTTCTCTGTCTCTGATCTGCTTCCACACATGCGTATGCATGTTCGGAGCATCTTTGATTGATTTCAACTGGATCACAATTATCACTCTCTCTGTCTCTCTTCTCTTCTCTTCTCTTCTCACTCTATTTCTATTTTCTGCCTAATCTTCACCTCCATAATCTTTGTCACCTCCAACAAATATGTGTACTTTGCATTGCAGCAAACTAATCTGGACTCCACTATTCGGCCCACTTTTTTCAAATAGTTGGGCTTAATTGAGCTTTGGAATTACTATCTACACTCCTCAATTTACTACTACAGTCCCCTAATCATCGTTCTGTGCAGCTTTAATTATAGTTAACCTTGTCTTCAATGCATGTCAAGAAAAATTGTAACTTCCAAATATTAATTAATTAATTTTTTCATATAGAAAAATATACTATGATAAAAATATTTCTACCAAAAGGTTTATAATTAAGTAAATCCCAAAATAAAACACTGAACTTCTTCCCTGTGCATAACAGTTAGGGTTTTAACCCTAGCATGCTTTATCTTTCTATAATCTAATTATCCTACTCTTTCTTGTATAACCCCATTATTATCTTTAAAACTCATCATACCTATCACCTATTTCCTTCTCTTTCTATTTTTATTCACTTACCCTAGGTTGTGTTCGGTTATAAAGATGGATTTGAGAGAGAGTGTGAAGATGGATCTGTGTGGATGTAAGGGAATGAATATGTGTGTTTTTTTAGTAGATTTGGAAGATAAAGTGAATGAATTTGAAGATAAATTTTGTGAAAGTTAGTGAGTGATTTGATTGATATAATAGATTAAAAAATAATTATAATAGATAAAATTTTAAATTTACCAAAATATCCTTTATAATAAAAATTTAATAAAATTACAACTAAATAAATTAAAAAGTTAAAATTTAAGAATATTTTTAT
>Ga0099822_1007792_pt1 | contig 13783 bp, 8 predicted proteins | sample CowpeawhiteBW_FD_76839 | JGI IMG/M metagenome (GOLD analysis project Ga0099822, IMG submission 76839) | Root nodule microbial communities of legume samples collected from California USA - Cow pea white BW | ecosystem: Host-associated > Plants > Roots > Nodule | place: USA: California | collected... | reverse complement strand
TAAATAGGACTCGTCCTATCAGTAATGAGACACACATAAAAACAGAAGTTGCTCCCTACTCTCTCATTCTCTATTCTTCCTCTCCTTTGTCTCTCTTATTACCTTTATTTTATAACAATATATATAAATAGGAGGTTTTGCATATTGAGAAATTCGGGGGAAGTAGAAAAATGAAAAACCGGTGTACGGAGTTCCCAGAAAACCGGGAAAGTATGTTGTGGGAATTTGGTGATCACAGATAGATTGATTGAGGAAAGTTGATGGTTGGGTAACGCAACATGGGACCCTCGATTTTTCCATTGTTGTACCAAACAAAACCACACTCCCCATTATTCTTGGAAACCCAAAACAGCTGCGCTCTATTCTAAACCCACTCACTCCTCTCATCACTATAAAACCATTACTCATCTTCATTCTTCTCTTCCTCACCGTCTTCGTTCACACTGCAACAAAACATTTTTTCCTTTCTCCTTACACCTCACTATTCACCATGCGGTTGAGCTGCAACGGTTGCCGCGTGCTCCGGCGAGGGTGCACGGTGGAGTGCCCCATTCGAACCTCCCTTCAATGGATAAGTTGCCCTGACTCTCAGTCCAACGCCACCCTCTTTCTCGCCAAGTTCTATGGCCGTCAAGGCCTCCTCAACCTCCTCACCAACGCTCCCTCCCATCTTCAACCAGGTACACACACATTTGTATCTTAAAACAATATAAAATACTTAAATTTTATTAAAATGTACGTCATAAATAAAATATTTAAATTACGATTTTAAACGAATTGGTATATATTTTTTTTTCTCATTTTTTTTATTTATAATTTTTTTCTTCAAATTTAAGCACATGGTAAAGAATTCGAAAGGATAATAATTTTTGATAATGTAATTTTGGCTAATGGCTATGGCTAATGTTTTTCTTTTGTTCTGTTTTTTTTTTCAGCGGTATTCAAATCTTTGCTTTACGAAGCTTGCGGTCGGATGGTGAATCCGATTTTCGGCTCGACCGGGTTACTCTCGACCGGAAATTGGCACCTCTGTGAAGCTGCTGCCAAAGCCGTTCTCAGCGGCGCGCCGATTCAGCAGGCTCTTCTGGATGGCGCCGAGAGCCTCCATTTCAAGGATTGCGATATTCGCCACGTGGCGAAGGGTCATAAATCGTGCGGCGGCCCTGATGCGCTTCACAGGGTGAAGTCACGGACCAGCAAGCTCAAGCGCCGCGCTGCGAAGCCAAAAGTTGAATCATTCGTGGCTGAGTTGGCTCAAAACGAGTTAGATGGACGGGGCTCGCTGAGTCAGGACTCGGCGTCTGGGTTGACTCGGACGAGTGAGAACAAAATCATTGGTGGGGAAGCCGATAGCAGCTGCAGCGAGAATGTGGTGGAGCCGGCTCGAGCCAATGATGAAGAAATTGAGCTTCATTTGACTTTGGGGTGGGGTCCAGTGAAAAAATCAACAACTCCTGTGGTGCCACGTGTAGGGCTCGATCTTTCTGGCTAGTTCGATTTTGTTTTTGGATACAGGTCCACAAAGTGTTGGATTTAGATAGGTGGTGAACATTTTTCTATCCTCACCCCTTTTACTTATGTTATGTTTTAGATTTTTCAGATGTATATTGTGAAGGTTCTTTATGGGAGATTTTTTTTATACTATTCTTATAAATCTCAATAATACAAGTTTATGACAACTTCACATTGCATTATGGCCAAACACTATAGTCAGAAAAAAAATTAAATGATTATTTTTCTTTGAAATCTTGTGATTAAAGTATGATTACGTTTACAATATTCATATTCTTTAGCTTTATTCCAAAAAGTTATAATTTATTTGATTTTCTAAAAAAATTAGAAAGTGAGCATATCAAGTATAACAAATTAAAATTAAATGGAGTTGATATCTCCCCTCTTTTAAAAATATACCGTATGACTTTTGAAAGATGTTTTTTGGAATATATTAAATCTTAATTTTTTTTTTCAAAATATGTTGAAATTTTAACACGTTTTATTACTTATACAAAAATTATATTTTTAAGAAAAAATATATAAAAAAAGTATGTTGATAATAAACAATTCCATCAATACACAAGGCAAGCTAGCCCTTCAGCGCTAAAGTTAGCAAAATTATGTATATTGGGCCAATAATAACGGGCCTTTGACTGCTATAAGCCCATTGCGAAGATAAGTGCAGATATAGAATCAGAATTCGGAAGCATCCGAGTTGAGCTGAGTTGTGTTGAGTTGAGACAGAAGAGAGAACTCGTTGTTGAGAATGGGAAGGAAGAAGGGGTATGTGGAGTTCGACGAATCGCCTCCGGACGATTTCGATCCGGCGAATCCGTACAAGGACCCGGTGGCGATGCTGGAGATGAGGGAGTACATCGTGAGAGAGAAGTGGATTCAAATCGAGAAGGCCAAGATCATCAGAGAGAAGCTACGCTGGTGCTACCGCATCGAAGGCATCAACCACCTTCAGAAGTGCCGCCATCTCGTTAACCAGTACCTCGAATCCACTCGCGGTATCGGTTGGGGAAAGGACGGTCGCCATCCCTCTCTCCATGGTCAGTCACTCAATTTCTGAAACCATTTTTTTTCAAATTGAATGTTCTAGGGTTTTTATTTTGGTAATGGTTGTGCAATGTAGAAACTCCATTACGTATTTTGTTGTTTTCAACTACAGAGGTGTGATCCGTTTGGTGATTTTCATTAACGATGTTTGTGATCGTGGTTCATTGTGATGATTTTTTTGTGATTCCTTATCCATTGTTTCATTTTCTGAAACAGCTCCTAAGGTTGAGCCGGTTGAGGAATGACTGTCTTGTGGATAAATAAAAGGTAATCTCAAACATTATTTCTGTCATTTCCTCTTGTTTTATATGAATTGTTATTGTTAAATGACTCGGAGCTATACATGTTTGGGGTTTTGGCAAGTTTTAGTTGAATGGAAATTGTGTAATGCAACCCTCATCTTCACCATGGATTAAGTGTATATTTGAATAAACTTGTCTGGAAGCAAGTTAGCTAAAGAAAACTAGAATAAACAATGAATAAGTTCTTTCGTAAATTAAACTTAGCTTGTGCATAAATTGTTTTTCAACTTATCCAGTAGCTAGTTTAGTTTAAGAAGGAACTTATTTCTTTTTCAATGCTAATTCATTTTTAGTTAGACCTCTTGAGTGATTCATTTTCATGGTTTCTATTGGTTTTATATTGCCTTTTGTTGGCTTAATGCAACCATGAATTTGGAACGACAATGAGGTCATTGGTGGAGTTAGTTCTTAAGTGAATCCCACCGGAAAAAAAAAATGGACTTACAAGTGAAATAAGTACTTGCTGACTTGTGAAACATTTATTTTTCTGCTGACTCTTCATGCTTCTCATGTCTAACGAATTTGAGCTCCTTGTCAAAAGTTTGGATATCCGACAAGTTGTTGTTGAGCATTCTGAACTTTGCTGGTAGTAATAAATCAGTGGTATTAACTCTTTTGACTAGGATAGATACTAGGGCCTAAATTAAGTGACATTTGACAGCTTTTCAGAGAAGAATTGCTGTCAACATTGATATTGTCACCATGAACTTCTTGGTAGAGATCCCTCTCATTTCTGGTTATAATGACGCCGATGTAGATGACTGGTGACACAGTAATAAAGCGAATTTCTCTAATAAATTCAAGAAACTGATGAGTGCTTTAATCGAGTTGTTGAAATGGTTACGAGTTCTATTTGCAAGAGATCCTATAATTGGTCTTCCCTCTCCCCCATCTTACCAACCTTTGTTCCACTAAGTGATGATTGATGGCTCATTTGCATTGTTATTAAATTTGTAAGAACTAATCATTGGAGTTATTTAATATATTTGATCGGGAACATTTGTTTGGTTAATTTGATAAGTTCAATATCGTTGGGTGAGTTATTGATAACATCTGAATCTTAATTCAAAATGTCACGTACACTATTTTTGTTGTAATATTTCTTTATTTTAAAATATTTTTTCATTGATGCAATCATTTTGTCTGTGAATGAAAGTTTTGTTCCTCTTGCAGGGAAAGATCGACTATCCAACTCATTATACTGCCATATGAGATTATGGGTGAAGGAGTGCATATGCTGCAGTTATTTTGTTTATGTTCTTTTTCTTTAGTCGAACTTCATGCGAACTACAAATGTATTTTTACTTGGCATCGGCTATTTTTGCTTGGCTTGTTACCATTTAGAAGTAAACAAGTATGGAATATGGTTAAAATGCATCAGAATCAGATTATGAAATAAATTTATTTCGTTCCCTGTTATGACTAGTGTTTCATTAGTAATAAAATTGTACATTTAGTGCATTCCTCGTATTCAAAGTAACATGGTTTGAAACTCAAATGCCATACAACGACTTCTTAAGCTCGAGATAAAATCATTGTTGTGTTGGACTTGTGCGGGGTGTCAAGAACATTCCTCACCCTAACCAAGCCACTTGTTGAAAGGGTGGAAGAAAAAAGTGTTTTTGCAGCAATTATGTTGTTGATGGTTTTATTGTTTCGGGTGAATGAACAGAGGAAAATGCAGGGAGACATGTTGGGTATGGTGGAGGACCATTTAAGCGATAATCTGAGGTGGTGGGAATAAAAGTTGGGGTCGATAAAAAAGCCATAAAAAGTAATTGAAAGACATGTAGTGACAAATAACTGCAGAGAATGTTTGATATAACGATGGCCAATGAAAGGAAATTACAGTTGCTTTCATCTGGCCTTTCATATGCATCATGAGATTGACTTGATATTTAGTTGGATTTCCCTTAAAAGTTTATGGCAAGATGAAGAAGCATCAATTTAGTACCTGAAAATGTAGCTTCGATTTGATGCAAAAATAAAATAAGAGAGGGGGGGTACATTTTTAGTTTAGCTTCATTTGCATTTGAAAATAATTAACAGCTTTCTAAGGATCATAATTTAATTGTTGACACCATAAACTAGGCAGAAATCCTCTCATTTGAATTAGAAAACTAACGTTTTCCAAACCCCATTTTTTTATTAATATGTTCTATATGAGATGTATTTGTGCACTGAATAGTAACAAAAATTAAGATTAACCATCGTATGATAATGGTGAGAAACACAACAAAAAGAGAAAAACCCTATTGTGAGCATGAATACTAAGAATAGAGAAAATGCATTGATTTAATTAAACTATTGTAAAATTGAATTAAACACTAAAATAAGTTTAAAAGAGTTGAATACAATTGTACAATGGTTTAAATAAATTAAATCATAGTTTGAATAAACTAAACTAAATTAAACTACTCTAATTTGTTTGAATTTTCACTAATGAACATTCTATTTTTAAGTAAAATTTTCAATATCACAAGATATAGTTGAATTTAGTTCAAACAATTCTGTTTAGCAGCAATTCAATTCTTAAAAACTAAATTAATAAAGTAATTTAGAATTTAGTGAACTGTTTCAAAACAATTCGGTTTTTTTAATACAATTCAATTCAATTCGATGTCAACTAGTTCGGATATTCCTTAACAATCCTGAATCCTGATGATTATACGTTGGTTTCTTTGTACACACTTTGAAATATATTTCTTTTATTTATTTATGTTTTTCTTTGATTTTTTTTTATTTATTTAAAAAAACTGAGAAAAAAATATATCAATATTTTATGGAAGAAATTTTGCCTACTAGATTTATAATCATAAAGTATAGGAAGGTGGGGTCAAGCAGTTAAATTAATTGTCTCCACAAAGGTTAATGTGACATGAAATTCTGTAATGCCCCACTTGCCATTTTTAGCTTCTGCCCAACTTTTACATTGACATTTTTTATGTTTATCTTCTGCATCATCCTCGTCATCATATTCACATAGAAACAAAGAGAAAACCAAACTCGCATGTGAAGAAGATAACATCAAGCTGCTTGATAACTACCTATTTCACTAAGTTTAAGTTATTCACCAAAATCTCTAAACCTATTCAACCCTCATTATAGTTTGAATTACTAATGTTATTTTCTTTGATGTGTTTGTTAATTAGTCTCTATAACTCTATGTGTGTCCACCATTGAATAAAAACTTCAGATTTCCCGTTCATCAGTTCTTAGAAGATTGAGAGTGAATTTGTTCAGACATGTGATGAGTATATACTTTAATCTTAGTCCATTTCACCTGGTGCTTTCCTTCTTCTTCCTATGCATAGCACATTATTCAGAATACTGTAGATTTAAGTACCTGATATATGTTAAACACTGTTAATCAGTAACCTCAAAGAGTTAATAAGAAAAACAAACATGTACAAAATAACATGAACATAGATTACATTTTCTTATATTGAAAAAGGGCTTCTGAAAGTGAATACCAAAGCCATGAAAATACTGAGAGGAGCTACCATTAGTACTAGCTAGCTAGCTAGGACCTGCTAGAGAAATCAATGAATATCCCAAGCAAGAGAAACCTGACCTAGTGATGGCATTGCACGTGCATGGCAAAAACCAAGTAACTAATAATAACAATCAATTAATCTAATTAACCTTTCCACAAAATCAAACTTTGGAAAAGTTAACCATTAATTTGATTACTTTGTTGGGGTCAGTGAGTGGTGATTGATGATGATGATGATAACAACTAAGCAGTGGCTCCAACAAAGGACGTTCTCTTCACAAATCGTCCTTTCATTCTAGGTCTTTTCTCTGCGTTCAACTTCCTCACTTCATACCTTATCTTCTTTGCAAATAAACGAGTTCTTCTCTTCTCTCGGTATCTTGAAACTCTTGCTTCTCTTCCACCATCTGCATGCCCTCTTAAACTTATCATTTCACCATAACAGCACTGAACATCCCCTCCATTCGAACCCTTAACAAAAAAAACTTGAATATCAACTATATATATTTAAATAGTCACTGTTATTGTTATCAAGTTTGAGCTTCAGAAGAATGTTAGAGTTCATTCCAATGTTAGGTATATCGACGAATTTTGTATTGATTGCTGAAGATGTAACACAGTTCTTCTTCTTTAACCTGATGTGTGATCGACAGTTTATGTTATAGGTAGAAGAACTTTTCAAAAGTTCTCTCAGAAGACTGAAAAGTTATTCTCATAAAATGAAGTAAACGAAATAGACAACTGATATTGTTACATAAGCAAAGAGGGTTCAGAGAAACAGCTTACCAAGAACTCTACCAAGAAATTTACATGTAATGTAAGGTATATCGACGAATTTTTCATTGACTAATTATTGAAGAAGATATAACACAATCTTCTTTCTATAGCCAAATATATGAGATCAGATGAACTGTGATATTTATACGTAGAACTGTTTTAAAGTTCTCTCAGAAAACTGAAAAAGTTATTGTCATAGAACAAGTTAAACCAAACACACAATTGACATTGTCGCATAGGAAAAGCAGGTTGAGAGAAGAACTATAGAACAAGTTAAACTAAACACAATTGACATCACTGCATAAACAAAGATGGTTGAGAGAAGAAGTTACCAATTGAAGTCTCTCGAGCTATCATTGGTTACCTACAAATTTTGCATGTTACAGGTATATCGACAAATTTTTCATTGGTTACCGAAACATAAGGCAAATTCCTCTCTAATATAGGTATATCGACGAATTTTGTATTGATTATCGAAGGCATAACACAATCCTCCTCATCATGCAGTCAGATATGAGAACAACTATGAGATTATAGAACTTTTGTTAAGTCTTCTCAAAAGCTGAAAAGTTATTACCAATATTGAACAAAAAAGACACTGAGTTATAACATTGTCACATAAGCAAAGAAGAAGGTTGAGAGAAGAAGTTACCAAGAAATCTGGCCAGCAATCATCAGAGTTGAAGTTTGGTGGGGTTCCTGTTGTCCATGGAGAACCTTGACTGGCCCAAGCAGTTATAACATCTTCATAGTTTAGCCTCAAAAACATGTCCTTCTTGTTGGATCTCTTTGTACTCATTTCCTCTTCTTGTTCCTGAGCAAGTGATTCTGATTCAACAATATCATTCCAATTAAAGGCCTCGCTGTTCATGTCAAGAATCATCGAATCCAAATGGCAAGGTGTGTCAGCATCAAGTTCTTCTTCATCTTTGACCTTCACCATTGCTTCTTTGGCTCCAACTCCACCAACACATGCATCCATTTCTTCATCTTCTTCTTTGCAATCAAGCAGCAATTCTGATCCTTTCACGTGCTCAGATGAATCCTCATCAGCTCCGTTTCCAAGAAAGCTTTCCACATCAGCAGCAAACTCAGCAAGATCCATATCTGATGGTAGAAGCTCGGAAGAAAAATTTTCCAAGTCAAACACTTCTTCAACAGCCAAAACCTCTTCCTTCACTTCACTGTATACACTACAAAGCTCAGCATCAAACACGGGCACGCGACACAACAGCTGCTCCTCACTCTCATCATTATGCAGTGCTTCTTCACTTCCAAGCTCTGGCACAAGGGGAAGACTAATGGTGTTCTTGAAAAACACTTCTTCTTCTTCTCCTTCTTCGTGTATTTTCTTGTGCTTGCTGTTGTGGCGTGGTGTTCTTGCCTTGCGTGTGAATCCACTGTGCCATGCTACCTTATTGTTATGATTAAGGGTCAATGAGTAGTTGACCTTAGAGGATGCGGTTTGAAGCTTAACCCTTTCGTGCCTGCGTGCTAATTGGTTTGCCGAGTGAACCATGTTGTCACAGCCATGGCAAAGGAAAGCATCATCAGCAGCACAATACCACCGTGCTCTTACTTTTAAACAGCTCTCACATGCTCGTGCAGTTCTAGCTCCTAATGCACTTGCTTCTTTCATTTCGTTGGTCACAGTTAGGAGCTGGTTTTTGGCTGCAAAGAGAACTAACTGGTTAACAACAAAGGATCATAACAATGTTGAGGGAGTGTTAGTGTAAAGATCTAGAGAGCCCCCAAACTATTCAAATTCAATTATTGGTTATGAGTGGATTTGAGAATGTGTTGAGAAAGAAGCACATTTGTTCTTACTTGGTTCCTTCTTCAGTTTAAGTAGAAAGTATTATAGAGATTCTGATCCTAAGCCTGTGTAATTAGTTTTGAATATAAGTTTGCTACAGGACATTGAGTGAAGGTGTTAGGACCCACGACTTGGTCTCATCACAATGCTCATTGGTTGGAGATTTGATGTTCATCTTATTCTCTGAATTCTTATTGGTTAGGTTTCCTTTTATGGGATTTCTGGTGGATCCAATGCAGGTTATTTGTGAGTGTCTACTAGTGTCAGTGTTGCTGGTGTGTGCCTTTTTTGTTGTGTTGCAACTGTAATTCAATAATTCCCTTTTGCGGTCCTAACTTCACGTTGCTTTCACTTCCTCTATGGTTTGTCTTCAACTTCTCAACTATTCACCTTTGCAATGGTGCATTTTCCACCAGTAGATGCAGCCCTACGTTTGAATAACATATGGTTCAGCTTGACTAATCTGGTGGAGTTAAGCTTCAGAGAATTTTGAACCACATATAAATCTATATGCCTTGTGTTTTCTTCCACCTGAGTGTGTCCAAACTTGGTTAAATTTGGTAAGTGGGGATTTCACCTTGTTTCCTCTTTTTTATCTTCCACTCTTGGCTCAAATTTCTATGCAATAAAGTCCACCAACAGAATCATTAGTGTCATTAGTGGCCAATCACATTATTTTCTGATTTGTGAGGTTTTGTAAATATTCACCTATGTGTGAATAGGGATATTTGGTTTTTTCACTGGGCCAAATTTGCTCATATATTACAAAGATGAGCAAGTCAAAAAATATTATTGGTCGTGGAATAAGTTGTCAGAAATCATGAAGATTTTAGTTTGTATAGAAATCGTCAGGCTGAAGTCAGATGAAAAAGTGAATTCGTCATAAATAATGACGACTTCAATGTTATGAAAATTAAAATCATCAAGAGTTATTATGATAAATTAGTGTCAATATTTTGTACTGAAGTTGCCAAGATTCTTAATAAATTTGGAGTTGAAGTCATCGTAACTTCTAAAAATTTATCTGATGATCAGTAATATTCTTTTAACTGGTTCATCTTCGTAAAAAACCGGATGATTTATTGATTGGTGCATATAACCCAACCAAGACAGTGAAATGGTTGTGTTCATACATCTTCATCTTTTTAGCTTGTTTGCTTAAATTTCCATGCAAGGGAGGCAATAATGATGTGAAAACTTAGAGATGCAATTAATTAGACAGTGATATTGTAACAAATTTGCCACAAATGTTGACATTCTAGGAATGTGTCCAAAGAATAGTTTACCATAAAATTTCCTGCATTTTATCTGGGCCCATATATTTTGTACTAATAATGAAAACCACAAATTGCAGCATATATATTGACACACACATAGATGCAGCCAAAAATGTTGCTTTTTGAGACTGTTTTGGTTCTGCAATGTTATGAACAGTGACGAGTCTGTTCTTTGGCACCCTTCTACAGCTTTCCTTTCAATAAATTCCCCATCATGGGTGCTACTACGATCTTATCCTTTGGCGTAAATTTGCAAACAAATAGAGCAAAAAAACGGGACATGGACAGCCACAGAGGGAACAAATTCTTTGCTATCTATCTTCTACGCAGTAACTCGGGGCAGTGTAGAGAGAATCTTAGTACAATGTTAATATCAATTTGACGATGATGTTATAAAATCTTCTTGTTTGATGGAACCATAGGTGAAGCATGTTTGTGTGTAATGAGATATGAACGTAACATTTATCAGATATTTTTCTTTGTATAACAGAATATCTCAGAATATGCATGCCTTGATCTTTAGCTGATAAAGCCTCAGATATTTCATAGCTATCACGGTGATCCAATTGTTGAAAATGTTTGCTTGCTTATTTATTTATTGTAATAAAATTAAATTTGAGCAAAAACTTGTCCATTGTTAATAAATTTATGAATATCATCTTACATATCTATACTTAATAATCTTATGTTACAAATCAATTTATGGTTAGATAATACGTAATTAAAAAAGTGCTTATACTATCAATATATTGCAACTAAAAATAAGAATTTTAATTCGAAATAAGTAATTTAAGATAAATAAGGAATAAGAAATAATTAGGGTTAAATATGTTTTTAGTCCCTTAACTTTAAGTGAATCTATTTTGAAATTTTGGACTAATCTCGTCTTTCATCTTTGGAAATACGTAGATTAAGTCTTTTTAATCAAATTTTGTTAAGTTTATTTGACATTTAAACGCGTTTCATAATAGTATTTGACTTAACATTAAAGCAAAAATGTGTTAAACAGTGTATAAAAAACTCAAATACAATCCTGAAATGCGTACAAAATATCCAATAAACTTAACAAAATTTGATTAAAATGACTAAATTCACGTATTTCGAAAGATGAAGAACTAAATTTCAAATACAATCTTGAAATGCGTAAAAAACATCAAATAAACTTAACAAAATTTGATTAAAAGAACTAAATCAACGTATTTCAAGAGATGAAGAACTAAATTGATCCAAAATTTTAAAATGGATTAATTTTAAAATTAACTGAAGTTAAAGGACAAAAACATATTTAATGCGAATAAAAATGATAAAATAGTGGAAAACTACCATGTTCTCAATTCATATATTTTATATTATTAACAAGGTGACAAAATGTTGCTTTATTTTTTTAGATAACAAACAGGGATTTGTTAACGGATATTTTTTTTATGAGACGTTACTATTCCAAGTGGATAAGACTAATACATAATCCGTAAAGTTTTTCTTAAAATATATATATGTAATATAGTATCTAATAATATCTTCTGAAATTTCACCTTACTATAGTATTTTTCATGATGTTTTGTTTGTCAATATCACATGAGCACAAAGTATAACAACATCTTCTGAAATTTCTAAGTTAATTACTTGAATTTAAGATTAAGGAGTACATGTATATGAACAAAATCCAAGTTTCTATATTTTTTTTAAGGCCAACTAGTTCATGCATGAAGACAAGGATGAAAAGGATATGGATTAGGTGACACGTGAAGTGAATAATAATGCATTCACATGTGATGATATGATTGTAACTTTCTTTGTATGGAGTTCAGAAAAAAGTGATTTCTAATAAAGGAAATCGGTTGGTTAGTATGCTTAGGATTTAAGAATGCTTCTAGTAAAACAAGTTTAATGCTTAGAAGTGTCATAGTAGATATATATTGTTTAAATTAATTACTTATTTTTAATTTTGTAAATTATACACTAATACAATTGGTTAATGATCAAAAGTTAAAAAAAGTTCAGTGTTACTTTATATTGCATTCTGTAGTTAGATATAAAAAATTTCATATATGTTGAAGATTTTAGGGTATGACGTATGAGTCTTTTATCTTTGATCACAAGCGATTTAACATAAATAAGTTTTTTAAATATTGTGTACAACTTTTTTTTTCTCATTTTTTCTTTTTTGAAAATTTACGTTGTTGTTTTTGTCTTCTCCGACAATAATTTTGGACGTGGTGGAGACTTCATTGATGACCAAATCAGTGTTTTTTGTTACAAATAATTTAAGTGTGAGTTAAAAAGTTCAATATTTAATAGAATAGACAAAGTTAAACACTATATAAGAATAAAAACACATAATATTAATGATTTAAGGTTTTGGTGTAAGAATGATATCAAATGTCTTGTATATGTGTAATACAAATGTCATATATATAGAACCAAACCACAATCTCTCGATGACTATAATCATAATTATATCATATATGAAAAATATATATAACCCATCACTTTTCTTCGTATTTTCTGAATGGTTTATTATTGGTACCAATTTTATCATATTATATTTGTATTCTGGATTATAGTTATCTAAAACTCTACTTTATTCACATTGAAATCTTGAATTTTTTGTGGGAGAATCTAATAATGTCTCTAAGTGAGATATATGTATATCAATTAGTTTAATTTATGCTTATATGCTATGTTGGTGAAATGAACTTCATGGAATATAGTTTGGACTTCTCAAAATTTTTGAAACAAATTGTTGAAAAATAATGTAAATAAGTTATTTTAAAGTTTAATTTGACATAGATAATATTATTGTTCACTGTTTGTTTAGGAATATTTGAATTGCTAAATAAGTCATATTTATATTGTTATTGACTTAGCACTCATATTTTTCGGTTTGACATATTTAAATTGTTAAACATTAGATATAACATTGAATCTACGTTTTATATGTGATTTTATAATTTGAAATTGAACTTAGGTTTTGGAAAGTTTTGAATAATTTGGCCATATTTCATCCTTTGAGTTAAAGTGATTTTAATTGTTTGTATATTATCTAACTACAAATATAGAGATGTTATACGATGATTTTGTTAAATAGATGTGATTTGATATGCTCACCCAATTTGGTATTTGTTATTTAAAATATTAAACATGAAATTAGTGAAAAAAAATTCCTATTTTACTAATATTTTAAATTATATTAAAGTTATTTGTAGAAAAAAGTTGTCAAAGTTTAATCGTTAGAAAAATAATTTTCTTCGTAATTTTAATTTTTAAATAAGTGTTTGACATTTTGATTCAAGGAGGGAATCTCTAAAACTGAATAAGTTGTTTAACAAGTAATGGAAGAGAATTAATTTATTCAATTTACTGTGTGAATGTGAAAATTATCGATAAAATGAAAAAAAAAGATAAATGATGAATCTGTTTATGTATAAATAATATTATATATATATATATATATATATATATATATATATAAAATATTATTAAATATTTTTTTTATAAAAATTTTTTGAACAAATTTATAAATCATATTTATATTTTATAATATTTTTTTATAAATTTT
>Ga0099822_1007791_pt1 | contig 13784 bp, 10 predicted proteins | sample CowpeawhiteBW_FD_76839 | JGI IMG/M metagenome (GOLD analysis project Ga0099822, IMG submission 76839) | Root nodule microbial communities of legume samples collected from California USA - Cow pea white BW | ecosystem: Host-associated > Plants > Roots > Nodule | place: USA: California | collected... | reverse complement strand
TTTTATTCTTTTTATTATTTTTTTTTTTAATTATTTAATTTTTAAATCTTATTTGACATATTAATTTTTTATTTTTTTTTTTTTTTTTTTTTTTTTTATCTTTTTTTTGTTTTTCATAGTTTTTTTTTTTTTTTTATTAGTCTTTCCTTTTTGTTTTTTTTTGTTGTTCTTCTCTTTCATTTGCTTTAAGGTGAATCCGGTGTAGTGTATGTATAAAACTATTTCAAACGTGCAAATGGATTATCTTTGAATACGGTCTATATATGGTATTAAATAATAAGTGTTTGCTTTTAGTATGTCTTGCTTTAAAGAAACACTCTAATCGTATAAATTAGCCATACGAGAAAGTAATGAAAGGGAATTTTTTATTCAAATTCAAATTCTTATATAAGAATTCTTTGTTACTTATTTCTTGGGACTAATTGTATGTCCACCATAAATGGTGGCTTCACGACCAATTCATTAGGAGTAGTACTAAATAATCTTGAGTAATGGATTAAATAAAAAAATGTTTTTTTCATAATAGGGACCATCACCAAAATTCATTGAATGGAAAGAATCAAAGCCTTTTTTTTTTTTTCTGATGACTTATTTTCTTATTGTTTTTTTGAGAAACTAGAAAGAAATGGATTTTTACAGATGTAATTGAAATTTTTGAATTTAATAATGTTTAGGGAAGTTGAAAGTCAAAGTTTAAATTTTGAAGTTAGGTTTGTCTAGCCGGCTCGACTACAACTCAGATATTATGCATTCTGTCATGATGTGATATCCACCTGTAACCATATGTCACAGTTCTCTTACTCTCAGTTTCACAATCATCTTCTTCCGAGGAATTTCTATTCAATTTTTTTAATTTAGGTCAATGGTTTGGGTTACATGTCTTCTACTGGATTAATAAAACAATGAAAAGGTAAATAACTGATATTACTGATCTATTGTAAAGCAACTTTATAACAATAATATAATTGAGAAAATAATGATATGGTGATGGAGAGATATAAAATAGTTCATTTGTAGAGTTTGAAAGAAACAACTTAGAAGTGAGTTATATTTTTGTAAAGTCAATTGAATATTCAGTCTTATAAATTGAGCCAGTAAGATATCAATTCAACTAACAGTTCATGGAATGATACCGGGATTAAAATAATAATATATACAAAGCAAGCAAAAGTGGTTACTTGTTCAAATCCTTACTGTATCGTCTTTTTTTTTTCGGTTCAGGTATCATTTGTTAGATTTACAGAGAAAATTTTAGTGAAAAGATACAACATCGAGAGTTTAATCATATAAGACATTAACACCACTGTCAACCCAAAACTTAAAAATAATAGATTTATAGATTTTTATCATTATATAATGCTTTAATTCTTCATTTCTAGTCAATGTAAAATTTAGATTTATACTTAAATTTTTAACAAAGTTGTCTTTCAATTTTTTTTTACGAGGAAAATAAAGAGAAAGAAAAAAAAATGTAGAAAATAAGCTAAAAATAAGAAAAAAAATAACTAAATTAATTATAGGTCGTTAGTAGCTTTAAAACAAAATGTAAAAAAAAAATGAAAGGAAGTTATTAATAATCTTAAAAAATTGAAACTCAAACTTGACGGGGTTTATTCAGAAAGACCAACCCATATCATCAAAGATATGCACGCAAAGGATCTCATCATACTCTTTTGTTTCACTGTTAAAGTAAAGCAATCAAATTAATCAATTATTCTTGCTGTGAACGCAAGGAAATAACAGTTTGTTGAAAATCAAACTGCGATGTTCTCTGCTTTAAACTCAAGTCTTTTTTCTTTAGCAATGCAAATTAAATCAAGCTAAACACGAACTTCATTCCCGAAGCTTACTTACTGAAATGTTTATTATGCAAGAGAAATGCCAACAAAGAGATTCCTTAAACACATTCTTTACAATACATTTTTTATTATTGACTAAAATTTATTATTATTATTATTATTATTATTATTATATATATATATATATAAATTATAAATTTCAATAGAAAGTTCCACATTTTTCGTTCAGGTGTGTGTGTACAATTTGAATGATAATTTCAAAATATTTTACTTGATTCTCTTATACTTTTTTATGATGCTCAATAAAACCACTAGTACAAAAAAAGCTTATTACATCGGTTATTTTGGGCCTATTACATCGGTTTTCTCACCGATGTAGTAGTTTCCGATGTAGTAAGTGTTTGATATATTACATCGATCCTTGGAACCGCTGTAATATATTACATCAGAAGCGGCAGCAGCGGAAAGCGGCAGCGGCGAAAAACCAACGGCAACAGCAATAAACCCTAAACCCTCAACGACGCGGTGGTGCGATGGAACGACGGCAGCGCGAAGGGGCACGATTCAGAGCGCGATTCGGAGCTCGACTAACGACGGAGGAACTCCCAAGCAGCGGCGTCGTTGTTCGAATAGCAAAGAGCGGCTCCGTGAATGGTGGCGCGATTCGCGAAGGTCGAGGAGCAGTTGCGTTGAACGAAGAGCGGCAGCACGAAGAGGGTCTGTGCGGAGGAGAGGAGTGGTTGCGCGGAGGAGCGCCTGCGTGGAGGAGTGGCTGCGTGGAGGAGCGGTCGCGCGAGGAGAACCTGCGGTGTTGTGCGGTGGCCGTGCGGGGCTGGTGTGGAGCGCCTGCGCGGAGGAGTGGTTGCGTGGAGGAGCGGTCGCGCGAGGAGAACCTGCGATGTTATGCGGTGGTCGTGCGGTGCTGGTGTGGTGTGGTGTGGTGTGGTGTGATGGTTGGGAACGAAGAGCGAAGAGAATGCAAAGAGAATGAAGAAAGCACGAAGACGAAAAGGAGAAATGAGGGGGAAAACCCTACTGAGAAAAATAAGGCGTACTACATCGGTTAAATAGGGGAACCGATGTAATATAACTGCTCTGTGTAGAAAACCTATTTTTTTTTAATTTTTTTTTAAAAAATGGGTATTACATCGGGTGTGTTGGGGAACCGATGTAATATAGTTTGCAGAAATTTCAAAAATGTCACCGCGCACTATACTACATTGTTTTTCATGTAACTGATGTAATATCTTGTTGTAATATACCATTTCTGCACTAGTAAACTTTTAAATGATACACTAAGTTTTGTGTTATTCAATTAGAATAAATACTTTTTTTTTTTTGTTAAACAGGAATGTCAAATTTGTTTATATTTAATTGGGATTTTTTAGAATTTATGAAAATTTTCTTGGTACTCAAAAGTATATAAATTTCAATAAATTCAATGTAACTTTTTGGTAAAGATGTATAAATACTATATTTATCAAACATACTCACCTAAACCATATATAAAAGACTTTTCTTTCTAATATGTCTTAGTTAAAGGTGGTAAAAACATTCATTTGTTATAATGAATTTGCTTTCTTACTTGGTAATTTTCTTTGCTGAGAATGCCATTATAGTATATTTCAAAATTAAACCAATAAACGGATCTTCATTTTCAATACTACTACATAACAAATATATAAAGACCGAAGAATAATATAACAAGTCTTGTACAAACTAGGATAATTAATACTTTTTTTAAGGACGACAAATTCTAATAGTATTTAATTAAGATATTATTGAATTTTTTCATTAATATTCAAAAGTGTATATTGGTTTCGATGAATCAACTGCTTAAAAAGTTTTTAATGGATTTCATCTGATTTTTTAATACAATGTATCAATACTGTATTCATCAAACAATTTTATCTAAACTATTGAGGCTTCTTTCAATTATTTTTCTATTGGTTGTGCCACTTTGCTTTTTCTACTATCATACGAAATCGGGGGTAAAAATTAATGTACAGTACTTGGTTATTTTCTTTGAAAAATATTATTGTAATGAATCTTAAATTTGAATAAAAAAATTATTTTCAATATTACTAAACAAAGGTTATAAAACGATTTAAGTTTATATTTAGCCAGGTATCTTTTTTTTGTTGACTCTTGTCATTTTTCATGTTTTCTAAAAGTCAACGGATTTGTTCTTATAAATCTATACATTCTTTCAAACATTTTAAAATCTCAATCCATTCCTTTGATAGCTAATAGGAAAGTCACTTTTCGTATCTGAATTGTCATTTATGCAACATACCTTTTCAATTAGAATAAAACAATACAATTTGAATAAAAAACCATAGTTGTAATTAAATAATTGTCTTTTAAATTTAAATAAAACAATTCAATACTTCAATGCAAAGAATACAGCTTTTCTAAAAAAATGAACTCGGTATTCTGAAAGTTCAACGTGAATAAAATAGGATACTTCAAAATTCATGGTTACCATGGGACCTAAAATATGGTAGTATAAATGTAACATGGCTGTCGTATGATATATTATATACCCAAACGAACTGTGCTGTGGACAACATGATCATGAGATCAAGGTTTGATAAAGCAGTTCCAATGATTGTTCAAAGTCTCATTGTATTCATTTTTCTGAGATTGAACTCCATTAATAGTTTGCCTCACCCTTTAGACCCTCTCTCCCCAGTTGAAATCAACAAAACAAGGGACATAGTTGAAGGGTCTTACCTTGGTGCTATTCCTAACCTGACCTATCATTTCGTGGATGTGGAAGAACCAGACAAAGAACATGTCCTAGAGTGGTTATCTTCAAATACAAAAGACATATCTACCATTCCTCGCCAAGCCAAGGTAGTGGTTCGAGCCGAAGGTGACACACACGAGCTTGTAGTGGACTTAAACAAAGGCTCCATTGTATCGGATAAAATCTACACTGGTCATGGATACCCTCCTTTCACATTCAACGAGCTTTTCCAAGCCAGCAAATTGCCTCTTACGTACTCCAAATTCAAAGACTCCATAACCAAAAGGGGCTTGAATTTGTCTGAAGTTTCTTGTGTACCATTTACCGTAGGTTGGTTTGGAGAACAAACCACAAAGAGAGCCCTCAAAGTGTCATGTTTCTACAGGGGAGGATCGGTTAATGTGTGGGCAAGGCCTATTGAGGGAATCACGGTACTAGTTGATGTTGATTCAATGCAGATTACTGCGTACAATGACAGGTACGTCGCCCCTTTGCCTAAACCTGAAGGTACAGATTTTCAATCTTCAAGCAGCAACAGCAGGGCCAAAACATCTGCTTCATGTAATGTGTCAGATGTTGGGTTCAACGTGGATGGCCATGAGGTGAAATGGGCTAATTGGGTTTTTCATGTTGGGTTCAATGCTCGTGCGGGAATGATCATATCAACTGCTTCTGTATTTGATTCCAAAAGAAAGGCGTATAGAAGAGTTCTATATAGGGGCCATGTATCTGAGACATTTGTTCCTTACATGGATCCTACAGAAGAATGGTATTTCAGGACTTTCATGGATGCTGGGGAATTTGGCTTTGGACGTGCTGCTGATACCTTGCAACCGAGGGTAGATTGCCCGAGCAACGCAGTGTACATGGATGGCTACATGGCAGGGCCTAACGGAGAGGTGCAACAGGTTCCCAGGGCTATTTGCATTTTTGAGAGAAATTCTGGCAATGTGGCTTGGAGGCACATGGAAATCAACAACCCCCAAAAAGTGGTAAATTGTTGTATTAGAAATGGAATTTCCTCTGTTTGATGTGAATTCACTTTGTTTTGGTTTTGTGCAGATAAGAAATGGAGAAGCTGAAATTAGTTTGGTAGTGAGAATGGTTGCTACTGTGGGTAACTATGATTATGTTCTTGACTGGGAATTCTTAAGAAGTGGCAGTATAAAAGTTGGGGTAAGATTGTTCTTCCGACACACACATATATGACAAGTTAAAAAAATTGCACTATTTAGTTGTAGTGAAACAAAAGGGAACTTACGTTGTGTATTTGTGTGTTACATGCATAGGTGGATCTGACAGGAATAATGGAGATGAAAGCAGTAGCCTATAAAGAGAAAAAGGAGATAGAAGAAAGGGTGTTTGGAACATTGGTGTCAGAAAACACTATAGCCAATTATCATGATCACCACATAACCTACTATCTAGACCTTGACATTGATGATAATAGGAACTCTTTCATGAATGCTAAGTTGCAAAGGGCAAGAGCAACTGGGTTTGGAACACCCAGGAAGAGTTACTGGACAGTTGTCGGAGAAATTGCCATGAGGGAAGCCGAGGGTAGAATTCGGCTGGGCTCGGAGCCAGCTGAACTGTTAATAGTAAACCCCAACAGAAGGACAAAGCTAGGGAATGAAGTGGGTTACCGGCTGATCCCCGCACAACCGGTTACTTCTCTGTTGTCTGATGATGATTACCCTCAAATAAGAGCATCTTACACCAAGTATGACCTGTGGGTCACTCCCTATAACAGGTCAGAGAGATGGGCTGGAGGCTTCTATGCTGATAGGAGCCGTGGAGATGACGGCTTAGCTGTTTGGAGCCAAAGGTAAAATTCTGTTTATTGGTTTTAGTGTATTTCAGTTGTTTAAATTAATTGTACTTTAATATAGTTTTCCTTTTTTTCTTAAAATAGAAAGAAAAAGTCTAGTTATAAATTTTTATTTGACCTTGTCGATCATGATTGATACAGGAACAGAGAGATTGAAAATAGAGACATAGTGCTATGGCACACAATTGGGATCCATCATGTTCCTTATCAGGAAGATTTTCCAGCAATGCCAGCAATTCATGGTGGATTTGAACTGAGGCCAGCTAACTTTTTTGAAAGCACTCCATTGCTTTGAATAAGAGTATGTTCAGCTGATTAACCAAACTAATAGTCATGCATTACTCCTAAACAGAAATAAGATGAAAGGTTCTGTAAAAATTAAGCAGTTATTGTTCTTTTAATATTGTAACGTGCAAGCATGTTATTCAATAAATTTTAATTCAAATCAAGAGACGTGGTTATTGTCATTTTCCTATACTACGTCACATAATTAAAAACTAAGGAGTTTTTGTGAGAATTAAAAAGAGGGTTAAATATGTTTTTGTCTCTTAACTTTTAGTAAATATTGGAATTATTTCATTTTAAAACTTTGTACCAATTTAGTTCTCCATCTTCGAAATAAGTGGATTTAGTCTTTTTAATCAAATTTTATTATATTTATTTAACATTTCAAGCACATTTCATAATTGTGTTCGACTTAATATCAAAGAAAAAATTTGTAAAACCGTATAAAAAACTCAAATACGATTTTGAAATGCTTACGAAACATCAAATAAACTTAACAAACTTTTATTAAAAGGACTAAATTCATGTACTTCGAAAAAAAGATGAATAATTAAATTGGTTAAAATTAACCAATTCCAAAATTCAGCCGAAAGTTAAGGGACAAAAAAACATATTTAACCATTAAAAAATATACACTTCAAAATGTAACACATGTAACGTCTTTTTTTTTTTTTTACTTATATTTAATTTTCTTTTTTAAACTTTTTAGCTTTTTATATATTATAACGAAAAATAATTAAGCATTCTGAAATCACCATTTTTGTTTGGGATATCGAAAAAAATCAATTTAGGATTTTATTAATTTTTTCGAAACAAAACTCCGAAACTGATAACATTATCAACAATAACCAAGTTATTATGCAGAAGTGTTTCGATCTTATATATATATATATATATATATATATATATATATATATATATATATATATATATATATATATTCGCAATAAGCTTAGAGTTTATACATGAATAATTTATTTCTTAGTTCTAAATAATTGTACAGATAGTTATAGTAAAACAGAATTATCTTTTTATAATTGTCTTAATCCTAGAAACTTTTTTTTTTTATTTTTACTTAAATTGAATATCATTATAAAACAATAAATGAGTAATATATCAGTGGTCAATGCTTTTAGGTAACTATTTATTTACATTATTTTTAATGGATTTTTACCTACGGAGATCTATAGAGGTGGTCCAAATAACTCTTAATCTTAGCTTAATTATTGTTTAGGTATTCACATTAGATTTAGATAAATTATTATGGTTTGATGAGTTATGTAAGTATTATTTACTTTCTCTGTTACTCATCGATCTAATGTTGTTTGCGTTGTTTGATACTACTTAGCTTGAATTAATTTAATGTGCTAATGTTCTTCTATGCCACACATTGTTTTTTCCACTGAATATATTTTTCAAATAACTTCTTAACTTATACCAGGTAATAAGATACACTTTCTCTTTGTATCATATTTATTTTAAAATATATATTATAAATATGAGGGATAATATCAAATCATATTAAAAAATAGTACTGTGTTAAAGTGTCGGTGTTCTTCCTTTATTTATCATAACATGTTAGGTTAATAAACTCATTAGTTGATCTTGATTTTTCATATTACCTTAATTAAGTTGAATACAAGTTAAAATAGATCACTTAGTGATAATTTACTGATATTCATGTGAAAACAATCTAACAACACACCATAGAAAGTGAAGCAGTTGGAGTTAAAAAAACAGTAACATTTTATTCAGTAAATTGAGTAAACTGCAGAGGAGCTAATGTTGAGAAGTGCAGTTAGGAAAGTGAGCAGGGTGGTATTATTTTGTTTCGAGGACTGGATTTCTCTCAAAGAAATTCGTTGGTCTGAGCTCGAAGCCACCACTCAAGGTTGGCATAATTGGAAACTCTTCTTGGCAAGGAACGTGACGAAATCCCATCGTGTACCACATCACTATGTCCCTGTTCTCAATCCTCCTATTCCTGCACATTAATTCACCACACCAAACATTCATCATTTCTCATACCAAAACCTTAAACTAAAATTATGTACAACTAAAGAACTCACCTCCGACTCCAAACAGCCAAAGTATCATCACCTCGACTACGATCAACATATAACCCTGCTACCCATTTCTCAGATTTGTTGTACGGTGTCACCCAAACATCATAATCCGTGAAAGCACCTCTAATTTGTGGGAAATCATCACCGACCAATAGTGGGTGTGCCATTGGTCCCGGAATCAAGCGATACCCGATTTTATTTCCCTGTTTCGTCTTTTTATTTGGATTTACCACAAGTAACTCTGTAGGCTTTGAACCCAGGTTGATTCTGGCATCAGCCTCTGTTTTGGCCGTTTCACTTACAACTGTCCAGTAACTTTTTCTGGGTATGCTACCATCTTTCACTCTCACTGTCTCGAAATTGTACTTCACAAAGGAGTTGGCTACACCATCAACGTCAAAGTCAAGAGAATACGTGAAGAAGTGATCATGGTTAACACCAATGGTATTATCTGCTACCAATGTGCCGTATATATCCTTTTTTATTTCCTCTGTGTTCGTATAATTCGTTGCCTTGAGTGCTAATATCCCGGTAAGTCCAACCTATTTTAAAACATAACACCTACTTTGTTCAATCACAAATTTAATGTAAATTATAAATTGTGGTTTTGAATATATGGATATAATTTAGTCTAATTCAGTCTCTATTTTTTGTTGTAGGCAATTATACCACAGATTTGATGCTGCCACTTGGCGTAAATTCCCAATCAGTGATATAGTCGTAGTTGGCCACAGTTGAAACTGTTCTCACCACTAAGGTTTTTTCTGATCTAGTCTCCGTAATCTACCAGAAAGAAGAGAAGGAATGTTCATGAAGTAAAATTATAGGAAAAGGGGAGAAGAACAAAAAAGATGTTTTAAAAGAAGGTACCAGTTCATTTGGGATTGCAGCTTCTGTGTGACGCCACATTATGCCACCAGCATATTTTTCAAATATGCAGAAGGCATTAGGTATCTCTACAGGGGTTCCATCTGAACTAGCATAGTATGCATTAATGAATGATGCATCGGAAGGACAATCTGTGGAAGCTTTCAGGGGAGACATAAACCGTCCAAGGCCATATTCGCCACCATCAAAGAATGTCTTGTAATACCATTCCTCAGTTGGGTCTTGGTATGGCACAAACAACTCTGATATGAATCCTTTGTATAGTACTGTACGATGTTTTTTCCTTTGGACATCATAATACGATGCTAGAGAAATAATTGGGCCAGCTCGACTGTCATATCCTACATGAAAATCCCAACTGTCCCAACTGTGTGCAGGAAATGGTCTATCAAACGTATGTATAAATAACAAATAAACAAAGAACAAACCATACAAAGAAAAACAAAGAATACAAATTGAAAAGAGATTTTGTTATTATTCATTGTACCTTACAGAATGGCCATCAATGGTGAATCCAGGTCCATGATCTTGTTTGGACTTTGGAGCAGAGGGTGGTTTCAGCTTGGAGGCTCTGTACTCAGTGCCCTCTGCCTTGGGCAGTGCAACCACATATCGATCATTATAACCTACAATTTTCATGTCGTCAATGTCAACGACCATTTCCACACCTTCCACGGGCCTCGCATAGAAATTAACAGTGCCATTTCTGTAATGGCACTTGATCTTCACAATCCTTCTGGTCTTGGCTTCTCCATACCACCCAAGAGTAAAGGCAACACACTGCACCTGAGACACGTCATTGAGACCTCTCTTCCTCAAAGACTCCTTAAACGGTTCGTGATTTAGTGGTAACTGTGTTGCCTCCTCTATTTCACCTGCGGTCAGTGGAGGGTAGCCATTTCCTTGGTAGACTTTGGTTGAGACGATGGAACGTTTGGACAAGTCCACTGTGATTTCGTGGGACTGCTTCTGTGATCTGACTATGACAAAGGCTCTACGTGGTGGTGGAGGAGGTGGTTTGGGTTTAGGTTTAGGTTCGGGTTTGGGGTTTGAGGAATCCCATGAAAGGACTTTGAGCTTGTCGGGTTCGTCCAAACCTACGTAGTTGAAGGTGAGGTTGTGGCTGGTTGGGTATGCCTTTTGGACTATGGTTTGAACAAGGTTGATCTCGGAAGGGGTAAGAGGGTCAAGTGGGTGAGGATTGCTGCATTCTGCAAAGCTCCAAAAGAGCACGACAATTGATAACAATGTCACCTTCATCTTGTGATCAATCTCTAAGACACAGTTTGCTCTTATATAGTGTAATGCATGATGGAGAAAAGGTATAGATTGTAACAATTGACAAATGAAATGAGAATTTAATTTCATGGTGGTAGGTAGTTACTGTGAATGACATATAAAAGAGAAAGGATGATTTGAGATTTCATCAACCACTTGATAATCACAATTAACCACTTGATAATTGATAAGCCACAATTAACCACCTCATAATCCATATCTAAATGATAATTGAAAAAAATATCTTCTTCGTCATATTTATAATTAAAAAAATACTTAATTATGTTTTGAATCAAATAAATTTAAGAACTTTTCAATTTAGTTTAAATTTTCTCCTCAAAATATTAAAAATTTTCAATTAACTCATACCAATAGATCTTACTCTTAATATTTTGGCTTAATTATCATTTTGATCCCCTAATTTGTTGGTGTGGTTCATTTTGGTCCCCTTATTATTTTTTTGTTCAATTTGGTCCTCTAATTCTTCAAAAAGATTTAATTTGGTCTCTGCCGTTAAGTTGACGTTAACATGTCTATGTACATGTCACGTGTCATTTTGTGAAATTTTGTAATTTTTTTACTTTTATTAAAAAAAATTAAAATGTCATGTGTCACTTTATGGTTGTGACACGTGTCAATTTGAGATTTTTTTATTCAAAAAATATATTGTTACGTGACACAATCGTGACTTGCCACGTGGCACTTTTTTTTTTAATTAAAATAATTAAAATTAATTTTTTTATAAAGTTGACATGTGGCACAACCACAACGTGACATGTGGCAGTTTAATTTTTTTAAAAGAAATTAAAAAAATTTAAAAAAAAAATTAAATTCCACAAAATAAAATGTGGCATGTACGAACCTTTTAAAATAATTAGAGAACCAAATTGAAAAAAAAATAATAATAAAGGGACCAAAATTAACCACACCAATAAATTAATTAAGCCTAATATTTTAGTGTTAATTATATGACATGTCAGTTACCTTCTATTGTCATCTTACTCAAATGTTTATATGTAATACCAAAAGACTTACTTTTAAAGATTTATTATATTTAACGAAAATTATTTTTGAAATAAATTAAACTAAAAATAATAGAAATATTAAAATATATTAAATTCTGAAATATAAAATTAAATAATAAAAAACTTATTAAACTAAAAAATATTAAAAAAAATTCATAATTTTTTAATTATCTAATTTTACGATTCATACTTTTCAATTATGTAATTTAGTAATTTTATATTTTTATAAATTTATAAGGGCTTATAGAATATAAAAGTATTAACCAGAAAAATTAGATAATTAAAAAGTTATGAAACTAAAATTATAAAATTATATTTTTTATTTTATACTAAATAATTTTATTACTACCCAATAATCTTATTTTATATTTTATAACTTTAAATATTTTTTATCTTTTAATTTTATAAATTTAATTTATTTTAAAAATAATTTTCATTAAATACGTTCGACTCAGGAATGACATTCTTGTCATTAAATAGAGAAATTTAATTAAAATATTTTAAAAGTTTGAGGACTCAATAAATTTTAAAAAATGAATAGAAACTCAATTAAAAATTTTGAAATTTAATAAGAACTCAAAATATAATTAAATCTTAAAAAAAATATAAGATAAATACAAATTTTATTTGAATCATAGTACATATAAAATAATACAGTATGAAAATTAAATCACATTTAATACGTGCATGTGTTTACATATCTTTTTAAATATCTTCATTGTAAAAAAATTAAAATTTCTCTCTCTATGTTTTAGTTTTTTCTGCCTCTACCTTCTACTTATTTATTTTCGTAACAAAAATATTGCTTTTACCTTTTACCTATTTCTTTCATAACAAAAAAATATTGGGCGTAAATTTTGGTATGTATTTCACTGTCATTTAATTTGTATATGTTTGGTTTTCAAATTGCAGTTTTGGTTTTCTCTTCGTCTTCACTTATGAATATTTTTCTCATATTTTCAATGTGAACAATGAAATTTAGATAAAAAGGAAGCAAAAAATATCTAAAAAAAATTAATGCAATGAGATAAGTAAGAAGTACATGTAAATAAAAGTTAAAACTTATAAGTAAGATGAAGAAAACAAAATCAGTTGAATGAATGAATAAAAGAGTAAGATTGAAAGTGTTGACAAATTTATGAATAAATATTTTCATTAACAAATCAGTTAAGAAATCTATTATTAGAGGTAAAATAGAAGAATTAGATGTGTATACAAAAAATGCGTATTTTTTTTACATATATAGAAGTAAAAAATCAGTTATAAAATCAAATATTAGAAGTAAAATAGGGAAAGTAAATATATAGATATCTTAATTTTCTTTCACAAAAGAAATTACTTAGAAAATTTTAAATACATATATATTTAAATGAATTGTTTATATTTTAAATTTATAAATAATTCGCATGAATGAAAAAAATTGTATAAATGATTTTACTTAAATATGGGTTCTTAAAGTAAGGTGAATAAGTAATATTACTTTTATAAATAATAAAAGGTCTTTGTATAAAAATTGGGCAACCTAATCAAATGCATAATGATAATGATAATATGTTAAATAAGATATATTATTTGTAAAAGCTCACATCAAAAAGTGTTGCATATACTTTAAAGGGTTAATAAAGAAACTAATGAATTAAAAAAAGTCCATAGTTAATGAGATTTATCTTTATAGTTATTCAATATCTCGTTTTTTTATCTTGATTTCTACAAATATTTAACTTCAATTACTATTAAAAAATATAATTTTTAATTTTACGTAATGAATAAAAAAATATTTATAAATAATATATATATATATATATATATATATATATATTTATATATATATTATAAAAAATATTATTTAATAAAATTTAT
>Ga0099822_1007790_pt1 | contig 13785 bp, 5 predicted proteins | sample CowpeawhiteBW_FD_76839 | JGI IMG/M metagenome (GOLD analysis project Ga0099822, IMG submission 76839) | Root nodule microbial communities of legume samples collected from California USA - Cow pea white BW | ecosystem: Host-associated > Plants > Roots > Nodule | place: USA: California | collected... | reverse complement strand
TATATTTTATAAAATATTTTGTTATATATATATATATATATATATATATATATATATATATTCCGTAAATTAGGGTTTAGATGATGATAAATTCTCTAGAAGATATAAAAAGATGAAAAATTACATAAAGATGGCGAGAAAGAGGATTTCGATGATGACAATTTCTCTTGATCTGAGAAAATATAAAAGGATGAAAGGTTACATGAGTGTACCAGGAAGCATGAGTGTTGTATGATAATGTCGAAACACGAGGCAGAATGGAAAAAAGAGGTTAGATAAAAGGCATTGATATTGTCCCTGGTTTAGGAATAACTTTCATCACCGACTGCTGCTCTACAAATGCAGTAGGGACAACAAACAAAGTGATATTCCTCCACTAATCTTGCGGAATATTCCTTCAAGTAAAACCTTCCAAGCCAACAGATAACCCATAAAATTATTTTTTTTTTTCTCCATCAAAACTGTAATAAATCTTTTCGCATGGAAGCTTATTAAAGCATAGGTATAGGTATGATTTTTGAAACCCACCGTTATTGTGCGCATTATTCTTTGGTTGAAACTTTAGATAGAAATGAAAAAATGGAATAATACAACTTTATATTTGGTCTACTACAAAATTGGTAACAAAAAACTTTGGTTATATTATCACATGCTGCATGCAAAGTTATAGACAATATTTTTTGCACCAACTTCAATAGACATATATAAATTACTAATAGATATCTTATAGTCAAACTATGCATACAAAGAGCCATGACAAAGAAAAAAAACAATTTAAATTCAAGGACAATTTTATTATTGATGAAACTTTCTAAAATAAAGAAAAATTACAATCATAAGTAATATCTATTGTTAAAAAATATTAAATAAGCAAGAAAAATAAATAAATCAGTAACTTTTCAATTTTTAATCTTCCTAGTCGAAAATACAAAATATCAACATTTTATAATAATGTTGGGTTATACTAATTTGAGAAAATATAATTAGGGTTCAACCTAATTTCATACAAAACAATTCCTAAAATCATAGTTAGAGTTCATAATAATTTGGGAAAACTTAATTTGGAAGAAATATCGTAATGGAAGAATCATAACTCTAACATACATAAATCATACTAGGATACTTATTTATGAGATTGTTTGAGTATGTATTATTTGTTCTCCTTGTTCTCCAATTTTTTTTCTCTAATTTTTCTTTCTTTCATTTCACACTTTTCTTTATGATTTGTTGTGAAAAAACCTTTTAATCAGATATAGAACCTTAATCTCTTTAATCTAGTTATTAATCCATCAAATTAATTTTTATTTTACTTTTTAAATAATAAATATATATATATATATAACATATATTATAACTTAATAAAAATAATATAATAATATAAATTTTAAATATATAAATATATCATTATATATAAATGGTTATATTTTTCATGAATTATGGTCGAGGTTGTAGCTTATCTTTTATATAAAGTGAACATGTTCAAAAATCAACGTGCATGATTGAAGAAAAAAGAAATGTAATGTGTGGTAAATAAAATTTGAGTGATGAAAAGTTTATTATAGAAATTAGTGAACATGTTGGATTTATTCTCCTCAATGCCTATGCACCACGGTTGGTGCGTCTCTCTTTTTTTATGTTTCTTTTGTGAGTTCTTCTAGTGTCTTCCATCCTTTTCCGTGTCTCTCCTATTTTATGTTTTAAAGGCAGATTCTTTTGGTGTGTAAGGTGCATGTACAATTTCTTTTTCAAATTTTTAGTGAGAGAAGATAGAAAAGAAGTGAGATACAAAAACAAAAGTTGATGGCAACACTGATAATAATGAAGGCAAAAGTAATTGCATAACTTTATTTCTATATACTTTATTGAATTGGAAGTCTTGTTGTTTATTTACCAGAAATGAGCCAACAAATGAGCAACCAGGTACCGGTCATCAAATATAAATAAAGCAAAGTACATGGTGTGATCCACATACCTCCAATAAACTAAATTAGAAAAAGTTTACTTAATGAAATACGTTGAGATTCGAAGATCCATGTACATATGTGCACGCACACGCACACATGTGCATCTGTTGATCACAAAACTTTTGCATAGTGCTTACTCTCTCATAGTGTTTTTCCATGTTGCTAGCAGGCTTGGAATCTTAGGACCTAATTGAGTTTATTGAGAGACAACACCCTACGCTTTCTTTCTCCACTAGCTACAAGGTTGTCGGGCTTTGTTCGTTTAACCTAGCTTAATAAAGAAGGCTGCATTAATCTCATTTCATCAAAACGAAGCTAAGATTTTCACATGGAAACTTAAACTTTTGCATAGTTTCATAATTGATTTCATGACTTTCTCTCTTGAGGGGGAAAAAATTTCAAAACTTGAAATCTGTGGTTGTCATTAATGCTTTGACTATGTTTATCTCTTGTAAGTTAGCAACACCGAATTTTATTTCACAACATTCTCATAATTCCAATGTAGATGACATTTAACTTTATTTTGACAATAGTTTTTGTAGCACTACGAATTTATTCTAATAGAATTTTATTCAACATAACATGTAATACGCATACACAAATACCCAATCACATGTACGGACATATGAACGCACGCACGCACACACACTTAAAATTAACAACAATGCGAATACGAGAGATAATTAAAAATGCGAATACGAGAGGTAATTTAAGTTTATTTTGACAATGATTCTCATACCACTAAAAATTTTCTCTAATAATAAATTTGGTAAAATTAAGCTTTAATGGTTTCTTTCATCCATCTCCCTGTACAATTATTCCAACCAAAGTTTCAGTGCCCCTAATGATACCCAAGATGAAAAGGGTTACCCAAAGAAAATAAACACAAAATAGGATTATAGATAAAGAAGGCTAGTTTTATAAAGAAAGGGTCCGATACACTCTCACAATTGCATTATTGATGAAACTTTCTAAAATAAAGAAAAATTACAATAATCATAAGTAATATATATTGTAATTTGTAACAAATATCAAATAAACAAGAAAAATAAATAAATCAGCAACTTTAGTTTGAGATATAAGAAATAAAATACTATTGTTCCTTGCGTAAAAAATACTTGAAGTGTTAAATGGTTATTTATATAACTTATTAGAAATTTTCAAAATAATAAGTTAAGTTAATTAATCATTCCATTTTATTTTATTTTTATCCGTGTCAAAAATTTTTCTTTATCCATTACCTTTTTTAGTATCACAAGAACTGGTCCACTCACTATTATTTTGCATTTTTTTTTTGTGTGGACTCTTCTTTCACTAAAATTTTGGATAAAAATAAAAAAAATAGAATGATGCAACTTTATTTTGGTTTACCGTGAAACTAGTAACAAAAACTTTTATTGTATCATACACGAAGAAAAGAAAACTATAGACAATATTTTTTAAACCAACTGGACATATATAAATTTATAATACATATGTTATGAAATGAGATAGTTATACTATTATAGATTAAATTTTTTAAACAAAGAAAAATTATAATTATAATTAATATATATAGTAACAAATATTAAATAAATAAGTCAGTAGATTTTGTTGGAAATATATGCAAAAAGTACTAATATGTATGGTTATAAATGATAAAAGAATTACAATTAAAATAAACAAGTAACATTGACCACATTTACTCAAACTATTTTCATTGTTATAAATTTATACTAGTTTATCGTGTAAAATTGGTATAAAAACATCGAAACTTTTCTTCACTGGTCTTTCATTTCATCATGCATACTCGTTTCAACGCGTGGCGGCTTTATTTCGATAGCATTTATAATGTACAACTGATATGATTCAATTATTTCCTTCTATTTTTTTAAAAGCTAAATATATTCTTTTAACTTATTAAAAAATATTTTTTCTTTAATTTAAATTAATTGACAATCAAAGTTAAAGAACACTTTTATTTATTCCATCCCGTATCGATGAGTTATAATACAACAACTTAATTAATTAGCTCACTTTTTTACAATTCTTTGTAATAGATATCTTACACGATGAGATAGTCATATTATAGATTAAATTTTTTAAATAAATAAAATTTATAATTATAAGTAATATATGTTGTAAAAGAATATTTAATAAATAAATCAGTAGCTTTTATTTGAAATATAAGCAAAAGTACTAATATTTATTGTTATAAATGATAAAAATAAATAAATTATAATAAACAATTAACATTTACCACACTTACTCAAACTATATTCATTGTTATATTTATACTTGGTTTACCGTAAAACTAGTATAGAAAGAAACTTTCTTTTACTGGTTTTATTTCATCGTGAGTGCTCGTTTCAAGGTGTGGTAGCTTTATTTATTACTACAGTGGTTTTTCACATTTTTTTTATGGCCTTTTACTCTATAACCGCGGAATTGATGTATCAGAACGAATAATATTGACCCTGCAATTTTCTTTTATTCCCACTTTATACTTTAAAAATAAATATTTTACTATAATAATTTTTTTTTCATTAAGTTAATTTAATGTTTTGTTATATTAAAATTTAGTGTCCAATGAACTTTAAAATAGGAATGGTCTCAAACCACCACTTTCCAAATTTTGTATACATGGAATGGTTTTTGGATCCAGAATAATTTGATGTAACTTAAAAACATAATTAAAATTTAATATATTTCATAATTATTTATTGTTTAAAATCTTATATATTACTTATTATTGTAATAAATTTGTTATTTAAAAAATATATTTAACTACTGATGGAGAAATCATACCTTTTTAATTGCTATGCATACATAAATTATAATATAAATTGTGCTACAAAATTTCTCATCAGTTATATTTATTTGTACTCGTACGATATGATATCTGTTTTAGGGAGAGGTCAATTCAATTTAACCACACAGACATTATATAGAACCTTCAAAAAAAAAAAAAATCAGAAATCTATTTACACGCTCTGGCTATCATCGATGGAGAATTTGGTACCATTCATCTAGAAAATCAAGAAACTTAACTTAAGAAAATTAAGTTAAGTTTTAACAAGGGTGATAAGTTTTAAAGTAATTTTGTTAATAAAATGCTAAACTGTTCTCACGAATGTGAAGTATTAGTTTAAAAATATATTTTAATGTTTATTTAAAGTCGTATTTAGATATTGTTTCGAGTGTAGGGACCCAACATCTATTAAGAACCACTTCAATTTTACTCCTTTCTTCTCTAAGTCTCCTCTCTTCAGAACCCGCAATAACTTCTTCACCAGGAAATCTTCTTCCTTGCTCGATCGGTTGAACAGACGATCGGGTTACATGTCTAAAAGACTCCGATCGGTGTATAGGTATAACTGTCGTAATAAATGCGAATTAAAGATCCTCACAAACCTACCTTTGGGCCCTATTTATAGTTTTCGGTGTGGGCTCTAATCAAAATTACTGACTTGTTTAATGTTAATTAATCCAGCTGACTGGCCTCGTTTGGCCGATCGACCGATGGCCGCTTGACTAGGCTGGTTATCTTCTAAGTTTAACAACCTTAAGTGAATAACTAATCTATATGGTCGATCGACTGATGGTCATACGTAAGGCCCTACGCGAATCACTTATGAGACTGATCGATCGATGGATCTCCATGGGTTGATGCGTGATCGACCTGGGGACCGATCCACCAATGGTCTTTTACGAGCTAACCGATGGTCCTTTACGAGGTAATGAGTGATTCGTCTGTGGGACTGATCGACCGATGGTCCTTTACGAGGTAATGAGTGATTCTTCTGTGGGACCGATCGACCGATGGTCCCTTGTGAGGTACCATGCGATTCGTCTGTGGAACCGATCGACCGATGGTCCCTTTTGGGGTAGCGCGTGATTTATTTGTGGGGCCGATCGACCGATGGTACTTTATAGTTCATTTATGGGGTCGTTCGACCGATAGTCCTGTTTTACAGACAAGTCCTCCCAGCCTTGTTTGATGGACCGGAGGACTGTGCGTTGCCGATGGTCCAATAGGACATACAGTACAAAAACGGAAGGTTCTTCCTTACTCTCCTCTCCGCAAGGCAAGTTTCCTGCAGCAGCATCTTCTTCCTCTTCTTCAGAAATGGTAGGGTTGAAAGAATGGTTTGTCGGAGGTTGATGATAAACATGTGATGAGTGTATGCTTGAAGCAGTCTAGAGATGGTTCTTGGGTGGTTCGGGTTTTCTGAAGGATTTTGTAATGGAGAAGGTGATAAAAGATGAATGATGGTGTAATGTCGTGTGTTTGAGAGAGAGAAAAAAAAAGTGAGACAAGTGTTAAAGATTTTAAAGATTGCGTGCAAGAAAAAAACAAGGTGGTTAATCTTATAAAAAAACCACATGGTTGCAGGTTTTTGGATCGAGATTAATTTGATGAAGTTAAAAACATAATTAAAGTTTAATATTTTTCATAATTATTTATTGTTTAAATTCGTATATATTTTTGTTATTGTAATAAAATTGTTATTTAAATAATGTATTTCATCAATGACGGAGAATTCAGAAGCTGTAATTTCTAAAAGGAAAATGATATTTTAACCCATATTTTTTGACCTGTTTTTAACCCAGTAATGTAATTACCGTCAGATAATCTATTTTGATTCTTTTTAATGATGTGACGATCTAATGGTGATTAAAGTGGTGAATTAAAAGTGGGTCAAAAGAAGTAGGTTAAAGTATCATTGTCCTTTCTAAAAAATCTAAGATATTCATTCGTTTAAAAAATGGGAAAGAATCGATTATCTTACAAAATATTAGACTTTGGACATTTCATAATTTTATTGAATGCATTAATTCGATGAAACTTAAAAACACACGTGTATCATAATTAAAATTCAATTTATTTCATAATTATTTACTTTCTCAAATTTCTATACGTTATTTATAATTACTAGTATACACACAGATGCTGCATTTTTTAAATATGAATGATAGTATAATAATAAGTAATAATAGTGTAATGTTATTAAGTTAATATATAAAATAAATTTATATTTATTAAAAATAAAGTGAAATAAATAGAAAAATTAATTGTTGATGAACAAAAAAAAAAGATGAACAATTTTATAGAAAATAGTTAAAAAATAACCATTAATTTTAAAAAATTTAATAAATAATTATATTGTAAAGGGTAGAATTGACATTATGAAATGTAGACACAAAAAGAAGAAATCTCTTTATATATTGTTATAGATAATAAAATTAATATTTAAAGCATACATTTTATTTAGTTTTCTCATGAAAATTGATACAATATTGTAACTCTATTGACATTGACAAACAAAAAATGCTCCTTTTGGAACACATTTGCCCTGTTTAAATCTTTGTCCATTGCAGCAAGTTGTACAAAATTCAGTTCCTAAACTGCATTTCAATCCATTGCAATTTGGTCCACCGTCCACTCCTACCGATTCTGTAGGGAATGGTTTTGCAACAATGAGTTCTGCAAAAAGGATAATCATAGTGTTATAATAATTTTCTTTCTTTATTATTTTACTTTTTAATATTAAACAAATACAAACCATGAGGGCCATCTTTTGATACATAAAGAAGAGAAGATTATAAAACACAATAATATTTTCTTTCAAGGAACATAAAGATAAAAAATAAAATTAATCTACATATTACCTGATGGTAGAACCAAAACCATAATTAGAATTCCCAAGAAAAGATGTTGATTGAAATGAAAAACCATTCTAGTATTCTGAATACACTTTATCAAAACAATCAACTTTAAGAATATGTTTGTATTTGTCTTGGGTTATAAGTCATATTTATACTTGTTTTTCATATGAAATAAGTTTAATAATAATGAAATTTTAGATGAGACTTAAGAAAATAATGAAATTTGATTTTTTAGTACTATATCTTGTGTGATTAGTGAGATGAGATTTAAAATATATTAATTACATAATATTTGTACGATACAATTTTAATGACAATTAATATTAAGTTATAACGATACGATTTGAATGACAATTAATATTAAGTTATAATGATAGACTAAAAAACGGAAACATATAAAGTTTCTTTAATAATAATAATAATTATTATTATATTTATTATTAGTATAACAAATAAAATAAAAAGATCAAAAATTATTTTGCTTACTACACCCATAGATTATATGTTCACACCCCTTTCCTAATGAATCAATTTATAATTTTATAGTTTTCAATTTTGTAATTTGATAATGTTATAATTTTATACATTTATAAGTTCATAATTTTAGTTTTATAATTTTATAACTTTATAGTCTTCTAATTCTCTAATTTATAATTTTGTAATGTTAAATATTAATATAAGATCAATAATTTGTATTTATTTATTTTAAGATTTGTTTCAACGTTTTAACATAAATAATTAAATATTAATTTTAATTAATACAACTAATGTTATTGATTTATTATTTCATCAATAAATTAATTAATTAATACTTAATATTAATACATTAAAGAAATTATAAATATGGAATCAGTAATTTCTATTTATTTATTTCAACATTTTAAGTTAAATTATTAAATTTTAATTTTAATTTTAATTAATACAAATAATGTTATTGATCTATTATTTCATAAATTAATTAATAATTAATATTGATACATTATTGAAATTGTAAATATATATTCAATGCTTTCTATTTATTGATTTTAAGGTTTGTTTCATCCTATGATGCACCCCCAATTTATTTATTTATTTATTTATATCATCCTATGATGCAATAATATACGTAGGACAGAGGTCAATCAGTGTCAGGTTCACTTTTCAAAAATTTAAAATATTTTAAAATTATTTTCTAAATAGTCTTTTTAACTAGAACTATGTGGTCTCTGATTTTTCATTGTGAATGAAAATCCGTACAATCGAGGTTAATTTTTGTCGGGCCTAAAAGTTAATTTTTGTTGTTGTTTCTACACTTTTAGTTTATTTTTGGAGAAAATTAACATTTATAAAAGTCACTTGTATTTTGCATATTTGATTAAAGTTACTCTTTTAGGACGAACGTTGTAGGGTGTCAATACCTTCCCTACATGTAATTGATTCCCGAACTCAAAATCGGATTTTCGCAAACACACTCTTATTTTATGGTTTTTCCGTAGTTTACCAGAATAAAACTACGGTGGCGACTTCAAACTCTGTTTTTCGACTATTTATCCCTTAGTCACCGTCCCATCGCGATTTAGGTTGCACAATTAATTGTAGCAAAACATAGTACCATCAAATCATACATCAATACTATATTTTATGTGACTAAATAAAAAATTGATGTCATTCCAATGAACTTTAAATGGATTTTGATGTCCTCCTTCAATTTCAAATTCTAAACAATCATTGTGGACAACAACAAATAATCAAAGATGCCAAAAATTTGACCGTATTGGATTCATAATCTTGTTTTCATGTTTTCATTTTAGTTACTGTCACATTCATCTGATAAATCGGTTACATTGATGAACAACCTAAATGTCTCCATTAACCTTTTACAATTAAAGTTTCACAAACACTCCAAAATCTTAAACAAAATCTCAATCCCAGACTGAGAGAAAACTCGGTGCTTAAGAGTGAATGATCCAAAAAATGGAGCGAGAGAAAGTGTTGTTAGTGATAAAAGATAATATATCAAAAAGGAATCAAGTGGTTTGGTAGGGTGAGTGATTTGATGGAAGAAGAGGGTTTTGTGTCTCATACCCTTTTTACTTTGCATTGTGTACTAAGTTGAAAAGAAAAATTGGGTGAGTTTGAGAGAAAGAAAAAAAGAAGTGAAACATTTGTATACACACATTTTATTTTAATATAAATAAAACTTAAATGTTTAATTATAAATTTTATTCATATAATAATATTGTTTTACTATACATCACTAATTGATTATTGTATCAATTTTATAATTTAACATAAACAACAACAACAAAAAACTCAAATGCATAATTTCTCAAAAAAAAAAATCATACATATGCAACAATAATTAATAATCATAGTGTTAATGTCTACCTTAATGATAACAATTGCATCTATTTTTGTAAAAATTTTATCCTCAAATTCGTGTATTCATGTCACGCATCAGAGACTAATTATTATATCAATCTTGTAATTTAAAACAAATAAATTCATATTCAAATATTATTTTTCAATCTAATTTTAATCATTTATATTATTATTGTTGATGTTAATAATTATATACTCTTTTAATAACATATTATTTTAACATAATAATATCTATATTAATATAATTAAATTTAATGTAATTTAATTTCTTATATAAAAAACTCATAATTAATTATATATTTTTTTCTCATATAAATAAAATTTTTATAAAAATTTTATATTAATAACTATATATAAATATAACACTTAATTATATCATATAAATAAATTATTTACATAAATATAAGAATAATTACTCTACCTTTTAATACAAGTTAAAATAAAAAATTAAAAAATACAATTCCTTTTAGAATATAATAAAAAATAATTATTTTTATTAATATAAAATTAAGAAAAATTAAAGCAAAAATCCGCGCATTTGCATGTATCAAATACTAGTGTTAATAGAATTACAATATTATATCAATTTTGAGATAACTAAATAAAATATATACTTTAAATATCAATTTTATTTAAATTTTTAAATATAAAATTTATTTATATAATAATATTGTTTTAATACACATCACTGATAGATTATTATGTCAATTTTATAATTTAACATAAAAAAAAAAATACTCAAATGCATAATTTCTCAACAAACAAAATCATACATATACAAGAATAATTAATTATCATAATGTCAATGCCTACATTAATGATAATAATTACATCTATTTTTGTAAAAAATTTAATTTCAAATTCGAGTATTCATGTCTCTATACGACTAATTATTATATTAATTTTATAAATTTAAAAAAATAAATTCATATCCAAATATTATTTTTTAATTTAATTTTAATTATTTGTATTATTATTGATGTTATTAGTTATATTCTTCTAATAATATATTATTTTAACATAATAAAATCAATATTAAAATAATTTAATTTAATTAAATTAAATTTCTTATATAAAAAACTCATAATTAATTATTTTATTTTCATATAAATAATTTTTTTTAAACTTTTATATTAATAACTATATATAAATATAACACTTAATTATATCATATAAATAAATTATTTACATAAATAAAAGAATAATTATTTTAATTTTGAATACAAGTAAGAAATTAAAATATAAAATTCCTTTTTCGAACATAATAAAAATTAATTATTTTCTTACTATAAAATAGAAAAAAAAAAAGCAAAAATCCGCGCATTTGCATGTATCAAATACTAGTGTTAATAGAATTATAATATTATATCAATTTTGAGAGAACTAAATAAAATATATACTTTAAATATCAATTTTATTATAATTACAAATAACATATAGAAATTTGAAAAATAAATAATCATAAAAGAAATTGAATTTTAATTATGATCTACGTTTTTTTTTTTTGAGTTTCATCGAATGAATGGTTCCAATAAAACTGAAAAATGTCCTAAGTCCGATATTTTGTAAAATAATCACTTTTTTCCTGATTAAACGAATGAATATCCTTTTAGTATATTTTAGAAATTACAACTCCTGAATTCTCCATAAATAATTAAATACAATCTTTAAATAACAATTTTATTACAATAATAAATAATATATAAGATTTTAAACAATAAGTAATTTGAAATATATTAATTTTAATTATGATTTTAAGTTACATCAAATTAATCTGGATCCAAGAATCATTCAATGTATACAAAATTTGGAAAGTGGTGGTTTGACACCACTCTTATTTTAAAGTTCATTTGGCACTAAATTTTAATACAATGAAACAATACATTAAGTTAATGAAAATAAATAAAAATAAAATATTATAATAAAATAATAATTTTTTAAAGTGTAAAGTGGGAATAAGAGAAAATTACAGCGTCAACCTACCACTGTCCAAAACTACCACTGTCCAAAACGTTTCGCCCATTTAAAAGTTGGTACACTCCTTTTATTCATCCTGATACATCAATTCTGCGGTTATAAAGTAAAAGGTCATAAAAAGAATGTTACTTGTTTATTTTAATTGTAATTCTTTTATCACTTATAACCATAAATATTAGTACTTTTTTCATATATTTCAAACAAAATCTACTAACTTATTTGTTTAATATTTTTTACAATATATATTACTTATAATTATAATTTTTCTTTTTGGAAAATTTAATCTATAATAGTATAACTATCTGATTTCACAAGATATGTATTACAAATTTATATATGTCCATTAAAGTTGGTTTAAAAAATATTGTCAATTTTTTTTTTATGTGATGATACAATAAAAGTATTTGTTACTAGTTTCACGGTAAACCAAAATAAAGTTGCATTATTCTTCTCTTTCTATTTTTGTCCAAAATTTCAGGGAAAAAGAGTCTATGCAATAAAAAAGTAAAATAATAGTGAGTGGAATCAAGTTGACCACAGTACAAGTGCATAAATAATATTTAAATAGCTTATAAAACACATTTTATGAGAGGTAAAAAGAGCTTATCACAGGTATTTTGGCGTCATATTTGCAAGATTCATAAAATGTGCGTTGTTCCTATGACACTATGTATTTCATATGTCAATTTTTGAAAAAATTGACAACCAAAGTTAAAAAACTATTTTATTTATTCCATCCCGTATCGTTGAGTTATAATATATACAACAACTTAATTAATTAGCTTACTTCTTTATAATTATTGATAATCAAGCATATGATGTAACTTTTTCAAGAGAAATTGTTAACCTTAAGACGTTGTTAGTTATCTACTAGAATGGAATGGACTAATTTTCTTGTAACGCTACAAAAGGACCTTAAGAAAAAGTCTTGATACACATAAAAAATAAAATAAAATGAAATGATTAATTAACTTATTATTTTGAAAATTTCTAATAAATTATATAAATAACCATTTAACTTCAAATATTTTTTACGCAAGAAACAATAGTATTTTTTTTTCTTTATCTCAAACTAAAGTTACTGATTTGTTTATTTTTCTTGTTTATTTAATATTTTTTACAATAGATATTATTTATGATCGTAATTTTTGTTTATTTTAGAAAGTTTCATCAATAAAATTGTCCTTGAATTTAAATTGTTTTTTTGCTATGTCTCTTTGAATGCAGTTTGACTATCTTATTTCATAAGATATCTATTAGTAATTCATATAAGTTTATTGAAGTTGGTGCAAAAAATATTGTCTATAGTTTTGCATGCAGCATGTGGTAATACAATCAAAATTTTTTGTCACCAGTTTTGTAGTAAATCAAATATAAAGTTGTATTATCTCATTTTTCCATTTCTATCTAAAGTTTCAACCAAGAAAGAGTGCGCACAATAATGGTGGGTGAATTTGGTTGCACCTTCAAAAATCATACCTTCAATATGAAAAGATTTATTTTCTTTAAACCTTTCTCTATTTCCAGCACAGTGCAAGTGCATGAATGAATACTTCTGTTCTTCTTGTTTTCCTAAACTTGTTACAGTTTTGATGGAGAAAAAATATATAATTTTACTATTCCATTTTTCTATTTTCATTTAAGGGATTATTCGTATAATAAATGATATAAAGATATAGCAAATGAAATTAATCTTTTAATGCACTAATGAAAAATGATATTTTAACCCACTTTTTTTGACCCACTTTTAACCCATTGCTTTAATCACCATTAGATCATCTTTTTTTATTCTTTTTAGTGATGTGATGTGATGATCTAATGGTGATTGAAGTGG
>Ga0099822_1007788_pt1 | contig 13786 bp, 4 predicted proteins | sample CowpeawhiteBW_FD_76839 | JGI IMG/M metagenome (GOLD analysis project Ga0099822, IMG submission 76839) | Root nodule microbial communities of legume samples collected from California USA - Cow pea white BW | ecosystem: Host-associated > Plants > Roots > Nodule | place: USA: California | collected... | reverse complement strand
TTTAACTTTGTTTAATAATAAAACTAAAAAAAAATTATTTAAAAATATTTCTATAAATATTTAATAAAAATGTCAATTTTATTAAGAATATCATCATAAGTTGTATACAAAGATTAAATTGAGGCTCAATCTAAGGAGGGACAATATTGTTTCATTTTTTATAAAAATTGGGACTAAATTGAAACTAAAAACAAATATAGGGACCAAATTGAGTCACTTTGACACGTGGGACAACGGTGTAATGACACGTGTCAAAAATAAATAAATAAAAAATTCCAAAAATTCAAATATTATTAAAAAATTCAAAAAAACCAGAAATTGACATGTGACATTGATTTTAACACCATCTGGTCAAAGTTAACGGTGAGGACCAAATTGAGTCATTTTTAAGAAAATGAAGACCAAATTGAAACAACGAAAAACGTGAGGACCAAAATGAAATTTCATGACAAATAGAGGGATCAAAAGGGTAATTTAGCCTAATTTTAATAAAGTATAGAAATTAAGTTTGCGTTTGGTTTTTATTTTGGAAGCTTAATTCATGTTTATTTTGCATTGAAAGTCACAAATGATATTTGACAAATTTTGGTTCGATTTCATTTAGTTCCAAACATAAATTGCTTTTAAAACAAGATTATATAACTTTTTTGTGAGATAAGATTTTCATTTTCATTCAACCAAACTTAATTTTTCTAAATGCAATCTAAACATACATAAATACTTTATAATTTAGTTTAGGAACTAAATTCAATTTTTCAAAGTAGTTTGGAGATAAAAGACATATTTAATCATTAAAAATATGTGATTTAAGTGAATGAAGCGTTGTGTAATTGATGTTTAACTCCTCAGGATTTATGTTAGACGAGAAACTTGATTGTGTTATTGATAAAGATAGGGTTATGAAGTGTGATATAAGTGTTAATGTTGGTGATTATTAAACAGTGAATGTCTTAATCTAGGAATGAATTTAACTGTGCATAAAGCAGGCGTAGATGACCCACTTATATATATTTGATTTGCACGCGGGAATGTCATTTCGTAAGATTACGCTTTACAGTTCCATCTTTAGGTGAAATTAAAGCTGCAAGCAAAAAGTGGAACCAAAGCAAAGCAATTATTTTAGGAAAAGCATGCAAAGTAACCATTTAAGCTCATCCTCAACTGCCCCAAAAACACCATTCACACAAAATTTAGCTTCTTACTATTCAATTACTGGATAAAAAGTCAATTTACGAATCATTACCTTCTGACGTTGCTTTAAAATGGGTTTAACTTAATGCTCTGTGGTACAATACAAATAATTATCCTATGGTATTTTATGAATCGATTTTGTATGATTAAGTATAAATTAAATTTTGAAGTGCAGTGAGTAAGGGAATATATGTGTACCTCTCTAGCATCTGTGATATATAGTATCTGATTTGAAGAGGAACAGTGTGATAGTGTTTTATCGTACAGAACAGTTGGCACAAGCATTTAAACCAGTTTATTATGGCATTGTGATACCTCAAAAGTATGCAATTCCACTGTTCCATTAAATCATTGCTTTTCTTCTCAAAGTTCTTCCCTCAAATCATTCGGTAGTTTGCTTCCCTACGAAATTTGTAACGAGTTCGTGCTAAGTGATGTCGGTGTGCTCTATCAACCTTAACTTTCTAGGCCATTATACTCTTTTATGTCTTCAGTTTTAGCCTCCCTATATTATGTCTAAACTTGCTATCATTTCTGGGCCCATTACGAAATATTCCTATATCAAAATATTTATATTTTACACCGGTTATAACATTATTTCATATTTTATCACAACAATTTTTATATTAATTATTATGTTAATATAAAATTATAATTTTCATAAATTTTAAATCACTTATAATATATAAATAGATGTAAGTCTTTGTTGCATGTGACATCAATTGTCCCGTGACGGAGATTAAGTGGGCCGAGTCATAATCAAATCGTAGCGTTTGAGCTGTTACACTCTTTGGCCTACTGGTAAGCGTTCGATCCTAACAATTGGTATCAAAGTCAAGGTCATGAATTGGTATTAGAGATAAGACAATTTCATACTATATAATTGGGGTGCAAAGCTCACCTTACAAACCAATTTTATAGGTTGAATTAGGTTTAAAAAGTTTACTTCTATAAGAAATTAAGTTAAACTTAAAAATCATTTATTAAAAATAAACCATTGCATCTCACACCAATACAAATAAAAGTTTAAATAATATATAAAAGAAAAAAAAAATACTCACAAACACAATTTTTAAGGTTTTGTTTTTTGAAATGATGTCATTTTTTTTTTACTTTACTATTAGTTATTGGTGGTAAATCTTCCATGTCTATTTTCAAAAAATAAAATTCCAACAAGAATAACAAAGTTAGGATGAGAAGACATAAACTCGTAATAAAACCTTAATTTACACTTGAGGTGGACTAATGATTAGAGGTGGTGAATCTTCAAGTATCTCTATGAAAAAAAAGAAAAACTAGACCATCCCAACAATAATTAATAATATATAAAGTTATTTTATTAAGAGGAGTTTGATGGAACCTAGTATTTGTTCTGATTGCCTCTTAATTTATTCATTTGGTGAAAGGTTGATCGCAGCCTGTTAGCTTTTATTTGTTTATTTTATTGTCTGAATTCGTTTTCAGAATATAATAACATTTGAAAGTGACACTTACCAAAAATAACTCTCTTTTACACTTTTTTCCGGTTATTTCTCTGCGTGTCTGGGGATGAGTTGGGTAAATAATCACATGGTTTAAAATAATTATATGCAATTATTTATGAAGTGGGGTAGTGGTACCAGTCAGTTGAAGAAAAAAAAAAACTATTTTTAATCAAGTATTTTCTTTTTCTTTTAAAAAATGTTCTGTAAAATTTTCTTACAAAAACAAAGTGAAAAATAAAAGATATTAATCTAAGTCGTAGTATTTTTAGTTTTTTTTTTCAAATGTTTGAAAGGATTAATTTAAAATAATCATATTAAAGAAATTTATTACAATAATAACATTTTATTCGCTCTCGGAAGTTTATTGGAATAAATTTTAACAAAATACATAAATGAAATATCAAAAACAAAACAAATCGATTTGTGTTAGCATGCTCTAAGTTCGCCTCAAGTACAAGGTTGGTTTAGCACGCGTGTAAATATAGAATGAAAAATATAACTCATCTCATTTAGAGATGGATTAACAATTAAATTGTTAAAGATCGCATAGAATTCTAAATATATATATTACAATCTTCAATTCATTTCTTCTATCGTATTACCTATTTTTTTATTATAAATATACATTTATCCTATCTAATGATATAAAAGGGTAAATTGGTCGTGACAAATCACTAATGCAGAAAATATTTTCTATAACGGTTAGAACAAACTTTTAATGACAATGATAGAAGTAACATAAAAAGTTTGAGTTTCTTATGATAGTTCAACTTAGAAACCGAGAGAAAAATGTGTTTTTAAAAAATAAGAACATTTAAAAATAAATAAATCTCTACTAGCATGACAAATTTCTTACATATAAACATATTTCTAACTTATTTAGATTTTAAAATAAATAAATACAGTAAAAGAAATGACTAAAACATTAAATGCAAACTAAAACAAAAACCACAAGTACAAAGCAAATATAGAAGGAAAACGCAAACTAGAGTGCAAACATAAAATGCAAACCACAACTTAAACACAAAAGGCAAACCAGAGAGAAAAGCAAAATGCAAACCAAACGATAGATCTCATCACCCTGGGAGAAGCTTGACGACATTTGTGGTTTAGGGTTCGTGAAGGAAGACGAAAAATAAAATTAAGTGTGAAAGAAAAGCATGACATTAAAAAGAAAATAATGTCAATTTGTCACTTACTATACCAGTTGGATTTAGTACGGTCATAATATATTTTGTAATTTATTACAAAAAAGTCATTGTGTTGCTTACTATGTCGTTTGAATTTAGATATATTATAGTATTTTTTCACAGTTTGTTAGAACAAATATCATGTGTCACTCACATGGATAAATTAGAACAGTCATAACAAATCATCATAAAATATTTTTTCACTGGTAAATATTAAATAGTAAATATTGAAGTATTTATGGATTAAAAAACAAATTAAGTGGTTAGGGAATTTCATTGTAGTTTTAATTGAACTTTTTAAACATTTCAGATATTATGTCTTAAATTTTATTAATTATAATTAGTTATTTAAATTAAAATTAAAAAATTGACATACTATGTTAAACTGAATGTTTTTTTTCATTTCAATTTTCAATGATTGCATTTGTTTGGTAAATATAAAAGTAACGCTTGATTTAAATAATTTCTTTCCGTTATTTTTTTAATTAAAAAGTGTATCTCTTCAATTTTTTACTCGAGAAAGCAAGTTTTTCTGGTTGACCAAGAATAAAGTTTTATTTATTTATTTTTATTAGTTATAAAGTTAAGTTCGGCAGTGGGTGACACAATTGACCCAACAAACAATAAATATTGTTAAAATAACTTTAGATGACTCTAATATTATCTTAAGAAGTAAACTTTAAATCTAACTTAATGATACAATATCAATTTGTATTACAAGATTTGTATCCACTTATATATCTTACACTCATTTGATCTCTAGTGAATGTGAATTTTTCAACACTAACATTCACTCATAAATATAAGATTTAATAGTAGTTATGGTATTTTTATCAAATTCGAGATCAAACCGGTGGAGATAGCACGATTAATTATTATATTTAAAATATTGTTCGATTTAAAAATCCAATTTTTTTCACAATTTTGTTATTCAAAAGGACTTATAACTCTTAGTGACGAGGGAACATTGAACATATAAAAACAAGCCCCGAATCGAGACAAAAAAAAGAGAGTTGATCACCCAAAAAATATTAAGGGAACAAAGGTTTCAATTTTGTTATAACAAAAATTTATTCATGCTCCAACAGAATAGTAAGAACTAATATTTGTCGATAAAATAAAAATAAAAAGTTAAACTGAAAATCCGAAAAAGTAACAAATAATTATAAATTAAAAGTTAAAAGATTGTGAAAAATTATTGAGGAAAATGATGTAGGGATTATATGGTTGTTGGTGAAATGGAAGTCCGCGGATGTTGTTGGTGGGAATGAGGCAGAATATGTATAGTAAAATGTGGGAAAAAAAGAAAAAAGAAATGGAATGTAGATAAGCATATATTTAAGAATTTAGGGACATGATGATGCGATTGTCATAAATTCACACATGGTGCTCATCATGCATTGAGGGATGGGTGAAGGGTCACTGCCTATCTTCCATTTTGGTGCAAGCTGGATGCAAGTGGAGCAACCATTTCACTCTGTCACCCCAAACATAGCACCCTTCTTTTCTTCAAAAAGTAAAACATCTCTTTACATATATATGGATCAAATCAAATATCAAACATACGTTTAATATAATCGACTCTTATTTTTATTTTTTACAGTTAAATATGTTTTTTTCCTCAACTTTTATGAAAATTGAAATTAATCTTTCTTCAAAACTTTGGTTCAATTTAGTCCTCAAATTTTAAAATTATGTAAATTTAGTCATTTCAAGCAAATATTGTTGAGTTTATTTAACGTCTCAAACACATCTCAGGAAAGCATTTAAGATGTTTACACTGTTTGACACATTTTTGCTTCAATATTAATTAATAAACTATCATGAAACGTCAAATAAACTTAACAAAATCTGGTTAAAATGATTAAATCCACACAATTTTGAAGTTGGGGGACTAATTGAGTCAAAATTTTGAAAAGAGACTAATTTCAATTTTCACTACAAGTTGAGGGACTGAAAACATATTTAACTCTATTTTTTAATATTAAAACTTTATACCTCCTCAATTGAAGATGTCTCATGTAGATGCATGGCTAGTTTTGTCATATTTCATAATTTTTATTGTCTTTAGTTTATTAAAATACAAATAAATCTCTTGTAGAATGTTGTCATTATTCGTGCATTAATTATTGCTACGCCTCTCCTCTTTGTATTGTGGAATTGTTAAATAATTTTTTCTCTTAGAAATGTGTTCTTGTATATTTCATTTGTGTCCACTTTTGTTTCAAAATCTTGGGATTCAAGCCGTTTAAAATAATTTCAGACTTTACTCAAATTTTGGACCACTTCAAAACAGCTCACTGACCGTATTCAGGAAGCAACAAATAAATATATATTTCTATAACGTATTTTTCAATATATTAATCTTATCGAATTTCTCCATTCGTTATTCCAACAGTACTACAAATTGAACATTTAATAGAGACTTCAGCTCGTTTATGTTCTACACCAATCATCTTTACTCAGTGTCACCTTCTCAAATATCAAACGTTATAAAAACGTCAAAATAAAGCAAAAACAATTATAAGAGAGACTAGGTGTAGTATGTAGATACTACATTAATTCATTCGACAATTGATTTAGTATATATATATATATATATATATATATATATATATATCCTTTGCATACTAACTCATATAGTAAGTGTTGATCATAATTACCAAAATGATATCACTTATTTTTAACACTTCTACCTTGATTTGCTAATTTGAACGATGTTATTTTTACATTTATGAACTAATTAAGTTATTTTTTTCTGCAGGATTTGGATGGAATCATGAATTGAAAATAAAGGATAATTCATACAAATTCAATAATAGTTTTATCAATAAGAGCATCTAAACTCATGTGTCATAGTGGTAAAACGGACTGGGTCTAATGGCTGAGTCTATATTGAAAGGTATGAGTTAGGTTGAGAGTTTCAACTTGTTAGTATGATATGTCTTGTCCTATCCGGCCTGTCCCGATTTTTAAAAATTTAAATAAAATAAAATAAAATAAATTAAAAATATTATTATTTTTATATTATTTTTTAACTGTGTAAATATATAATAGTATTGTAATTTAAATTATTAACACCTACAAATTAAATTTAAATTATTAATTACAATTCAGTAATTTAATATGTAAATATAATAATTATTTTAATTTATCTAATTAAAAACATTAATTAATCAATTAAAAGTTTAAAAAATTATTTTTTGATTAAATATGTTTTTAATATTAATTTATGTATAAATAAACAAATTTTAAAATTCAAAAATTCAAAATTTTGAAAACAAATTAAAAAAGTTAAAAAAAAAAACTAGAAAATCAACTTGACCTGATCCTTTAGTCCGGCCCGTATAAGATGAGTTGATCAGACCAAACCTATTTTTAACAGGTCAAAGATAAGTCAAATCAAAACGGATTGAATTAACCTATTTTGTTACCCTAACGTACCATGACTCGTATATAATAAGTTATTCTTCTTTTACAATAGATAGTTTTACTACTTTTTAGAACTTATTTTTTATTAATTTATCAACGGATACATTTTTCGTACTCACACGTTCTTATCCACAACAATATTCATCTGTAAAATTCCTAAAAAAAATTTCGCTTGAATTTTCCGACGAAATCTTATCACTAATTCAATAATGTTTTTACCTATCATTACTTAACCTTGCAACAGACTTAAATACATGGGAAAATTGGATAGATAAATGAACATTTTTGGTAGTGAAACCAAGAACCATTAAATCATTTTCGAAAAATGAAGTTGAGGGAGAAAACCAAAATGCAGACCAGAGACTTTACAAAATAAGGAATACACAATGTAATTATACAACTTTCTCTTCAACACAATTGAAGCACAATTTTGGACTTTCACAATAATGAAGTAAAAATTTATGCAATATTAATTTTAAGATCGTTCGATGCTTACCTGAAGGCTATAAATCACATATATAACACATATAACGGAAATAATATATCTATTTCTCGTTAAATCATGGATACTAAACAATATAAAAGAATAAAATTTATAGGAAAAATATGTTATTTGATTGTGATGGTCATAAAATTTTATCTCTTTCTAATATTTCAAAGTCTTACACTTGTATTTGTACCAAGATTGATTTTGTTGTGTCAACCTTTATCCATGAAACCAAATTATCTGGTCACAGGAGAAACTCTTGAAAGCTTAAAGAGAGAGCTGTTTTATGAAAATCTATCGCATCTCCTCTCTTAGGGTCTTTTGAATTTTATTCTTTCTTATAGAAAACCACTCTAGCGTACATTTGCCTTTTGTTTCTATCTAAATCTAATAGAAACTAAAACCAATTTTTATTTCCAGTAACAAAATAAATCTAATTAAATCATCTTTAATTTTTTATCTTTTTTTAAATTAAGTCTTAATTAAATTTTTATTAATTATATTTTGGTGCTACCGAAATATACAATAATATTCTACTTAAAGAAAATATATTAATTAATTATAATTACTCTTTAATTTAATTAATAATATTTTCCTATACAACAATGACCAAAACACTTATTATGTGATCACGTAGATTCATTATTAAAACCGATAATAAATTAACTCATTAATTTATTAATCAAGATTGACGTCTAATATTATTCTTTAACTATCAGATAATATGAAATATCTTTTACTTTAATAATTTATTTATATAGAACTCAAATTAAGAGTTGATGGATTCTCTCTAACTCAATCATTAATCCCACAAGAATTTAGTCAACTCACTAATCATTCAACTAACATCACAAAACATTAGATGTTTGATATCGAAGTATAATAAATAACTTGTTAATTTTTATGATAATCTCAAGTTTAAAGAAATTACATATTTTTAAAAAAAGAATTCTATTAGAAAATTCACCTTTAAACTACTTCAATGATCATATCTCTATATGTAGCATCTATATGTATGATTTAAAAAATAAGATCTTTTAATCTTTATTTAATACATCTATCGGGATTAATAATGTCATATCCTTAATAATCTTATGATCATAAATAATTTAAATTAAAATTACATAAAACTTATTTTTTATTATTATAACCTCTATTATTAATGTTAGTCAGGAATATTATCATATTAATTCAATAAATATGACCATGAAATTAATAATAATAAACAAAATTTTATTATGACTAATCTGACAAATGTAATTTAGGGTATACCTCAAATTCCATATTAACTTGTCACAGGATGGGTGTTATCAGTATGTTCTGAAAAAAAAAAAGAAGAAGAATTGTATGTGCGTAATTAAGGTAAAACTGAAGGCATATTTATGTAATCAATTCTAAAGATAATGATAGATAACATATATTAGATCTTCAACTTCACAGAACGTATAGTTAATGGAAACAACTCTTTTTACTCGAAAAAAATGTTTAGGCAAATAAAGTTTTAGAATTTAGTGATTCGATACTGACTCTAGTGGGTAAAAATAAAATTCAAATTTTAAACCTAACTCAAAAATATAAAACTTGACTTTTAATGAAATTTTTATTAATTTATACATTCTAAATTGACTTTATTATTAATCAATATAGTATTTTCAACATATATGTCTTACGTCTGGACATTGACTAAAAGTAATACCACTTTATTTAATTTTAGAGACTACTTTTATAATTTAAGTTAAACTTAAAATTTATATATATATATATATATAATGTTTTATTCCGTAATATTCTTGAAATATTACTTAGTTAAAAGATACATATTGTTATAAACCAATGTTGTTTTACTGTTGATTTTACTACTACTAGGGTAAATATATATATCATGACTTAAAAGTTAGTAACAAAGTGCTTTCGAAACACTGTTAACAAAGTGTTTTTACGGTCTGAATCTGAACTGAAGTCCTTATAAAATATAATGACGATTCTTAACCTTTGTTGGGATTAATGGATGAGGAAAGTGTATATGTTTTGTTTGGCGAAGGTGATGCCAAATTAAGAGGGGATGGTGGGTAAAAGCAAAAGCTTAAGATGATTACACCCTTCGTTTGTGTGCATAAAATAAAAGAAGTGGTCCTAATGATGGGTGTGTGATGACGAGACGATATGAGATGATGATTCTTAAGTGGTGATGAGTGTTTTCTGTGGTTTGCTTGCGGACATATGTATAGGATAGAAAACCCAAATTGGTGAAAAGGATGCAGAGGGGAAAAGGAAATAACATGTGTGCCCAGGACTGTGTGTTGGCGTTGCGTAGCAAGCGAAGGTGACTAGAAGAAGAATTAAAAAATGCAAAGATGATTGTATTTGTAATGCTGCGATAGAAAGAAACAGTAGAAAGTGCAGAGGAAAAGTGAAGAAAAAAGTGGAGTGTTGGTGAATGAATGGATGGAGGTGATGGTGGTGCGACAAGCAAGCTGGGGGTTCTGTTGTGGCATGGGGGCCACAGTTTTCAGTGTATACGTATGTATATGTGTATGAATGTGTGTGAGAGTGTGTGTTTGTTTGTGTTATTAGAACGTACTTAAGAGAGAGAAAAGCTGCAAGAGAATATAGAAATGCAAATCACGGTCGTCCCATTCTTTTTCTTGTCTTGTCACTATCCACTTCCCTTTTCCCCGCAATTCTCTCTCTCTCTGTCAAGCTACCTCAACGGACACAACTTTTCCGTTCCGTACTTCATTTCTTCTTCGTTCTTCATTTCACTCAACGGAGAGAAAGGCCTTGTGGCGTCACTGAACGGTGTTTTTGCGTGCAGGGAGGAGAAGAAAGAGAGAGAGAGGAATGCTTATGTATGTGTTGGTTTGGTTTGATTCGATTCATGGATGTGGTTGGTGACACAGACACAGTACGCATAAAAAGTTTATTGTTTCTCATTCTGTCTTGTTCTATCTGCGGTTTCCCGCCAGCTGACACAACAAAATATATATCATAAAACAAAACCAGCAATCTAAGTTCGAAACATCATTTTTAGCTAAGAAATAAACTATGTTTAAGTTATATATATACACGTTCCATTGAACGGTATTAAGTATTTATTATGAGTGTTTTTAATAACGATAATGTTAAATAAAAAAGAAAAGAAAAAAAAAATGTGAAACACCCATACACGACACGACAAAGAGATTGAGTACTCTCTGTGTGCGTGTGTCAGAAGGTCCCATCAGACGTCTATCCGTCCGTTTTGGCTGTTTTTGGAGCATCACATGATGAAGTCCATCTACCACTTCACCAATGCCTCTAACTCCCCACCCAAAAAACCCTTTTTCGTTTTTCCTTTTTTTTCTTTTCATCTTAATTTTGAGGTTTATAAAGAAAATTTCTTGTTAAGGGTGGGTTTTTCCTGATGAGGAAATGGCGCAAAGGAGGTTGGTGGTTTTAATGGGTGGGTTATTAGGGTGTGGTAAAAGGATTAGAAGAAAGTACGTTGGGATGGAGAGAGATTATGATGAAGGGTTGAGTGGTTTATTCCTTTATCTTATTTTGGCTAAAGTCTTTCTGACTCGATGACTTGAAAGTTCAAATGCTTCACTATTTTAACCAGTTTGCGATTATACGAAACGACAAGAGATGCAGTTAGCGTGAGTTGGGAGAAGAATAAAATGAAATTAAAGTTATGGGCATGGTATTTGATCCAAGGGAAGGGGTGTTTCAATTTCAAGGCCCTTTCTGCATCAATTATTGGGGGTCGTTCCCAGATTTTTATGTCATTACACTGCCCTTCTTCCCATTTTCCAAACACACTTTCAAAACATAAATTAAATATTATCATTCTATCTCTTCTCAATATCAAAACCAAAATAGACAAATCAGAGATCTGTCTAGAGTACACACAATAATTCTGGGGGTGGAATCCGTATCTTCTCTTCTTTTATTTTGCTATCTTATTATGAATGTTGAGCTTCGTTCTTTTCTGGTTAACTCTAACACATGCATTATGGATTATTTCTCGTCATTTTTCGTAAAATCCATTTGATGTTGACGTAACTTTCCACTAAATAATTGAATATTCTGAAGCTTGTAATTAATTAAAACCTAGTAAAAAAATATTAGGTAGTTTAATTAAAATTAAAGAATAATCAAATAAAAAGTAACCCCATGAAAAAGCGTGCTAGAAAGAAAGTGTTTGGTATGTTTGAGTATACAAGGTTGGTTGTGTCTTCCTAGAGATTGGAGAAGACAATGGGTTCTTATTTTGTTTGTGTGGATTGCGATGTGCCGACTTTGCATTTATAATCAGTTTCACACGCCAGTCAAGGATGTGTGTGCTTTTAGTTGGTCAAGAGATGCTCACTCCATTCTTTGCTTCAGGCGTCTCAAAATCATACTTTCAAAATCACCAAACTCATCATTTATTTATCAAACACTTTTGTGAATATTTTATCTTCTTATTACTTATACATATTTAATACATATTACATTTAAACTCTTATATATATATATATATATATATATATGTTCAACAAAACTTTTTCGTAGCAAGCAAGTTAAATGTTCCAAAGTGGGAAGTAAATATGTATAAATGTCCAATGTTAGATTTATGTTGTGTTTGTATATCTATACCTGTTTGTGAATTTTATTGCATTACATTGATATATAAATCAATTAAGTAGTTAGAAAAAAAAAAGGAGTTTCAAATATCTAAAAAGGGGTTTCAAAATTGATTATAAAGTAGCTCAACATTGGGTATGGTCAGAAACTACAAAAATATTTGTGTCCATAGATATCCGTGAATATATTCCGCGATAAATAGTTAGTATCTACGAATATTTATTATTTGTGGGTAACGGAGAGTGGATATTTTAATAATCGTTTATAAACGGTCGGTTGTGGGTATCATACAATCGTATTTGCGAATATCTGTTACTTGTAAAAAATTTAGTTTAATTTAATTCATATTTTATTAAGTTAAATTTAATTAAAACTAAAATTATATTTTTTTAGGTTAAGTTTAATGAAAATTAAAATTTAATTTATATTTAATTTAATTCATACTATATTTTTCTTATAATTCTATTTAAATTTTATTTAAAAAATTTATAAAATATATACTTTTTTAAATATTTGTGGGTATCCACGAATACGCGCGAGTTTCAAAAAAATCCGCTGGTATTTTTTAAAAGAGTACTTGTCAGATAAACGGACGGATAGCAGATGAATTTTTTTTTTGCGAGTCCTATTACGGATAGACACTATCCATACCCGACCCCACCCAACCCGTTGTCACCCTTAGGTGTGGCTATAATCCACATAAAATATATTGTTTCTTTTAATGATAATACTCTTTAAATTTTTCAAGTTATGAAAATATTATTTTAAGGAACTCTATATCTTATATGTGAGAATTATAACAGTAATTGAAGTTTTAAAAATTATAAGAAAAAATTTGAAGTTGATTCCTAATGTAAAATTTTTCTTATCTCAAGTTTGTCAACTATCATCGTTATCATCATTAGAAGATAAAAGGAGAAAGGAGTATTAAAATTGTCTTTAACTTTAACTCTTAAGTGATATGAGATTATTAGAAATACCAAAATATAAGTCCCTATTCAAGGTTAAAGGAAAATGTGGATTCATCCCCAATAGAGACTAAAAAGAACCATAAATTCGTGTTTATAACCTTGTTCTTGTCTTTAAAACATTAAGGAGACAAGCAGAAAGAAGATACACTTCTAAGTGTGGCTTGTGAACAACAATGAATAGTCTATGTGTGAAAGAGAGAAAAGTCACACGATGAGAAGAAATCACTATCAGATTTTCTTCGAGATTGAAGAAAAAAAAAAACCAAAAACGCATAAAAACATATAAGAAAAATGAAAAATTTCTTTGAAGGAAAATGGGTGGAATATAAGGATATATATATATATATATATATATATATATATATATATATATATATAAAAACAAAGAAACAACAATATAAACAAAAAATAAGATAAATAAAC
>Ga0099822_1007786_pt1 | contig 13787 bp, 9 predicted proteins | sample CowpeawhiteBW_FD_76839 | JGI IMG/M metagenome (GOLD analysis project Ga0099822, IMG submission 76839) | Root nodule microbial communities of legume samples collected from California USA - Cow pea white BW | ecosystem: Host-associated > Plants > Roots > Nodule | place: USA: California | collected... | reverse complement strand
AGAGTATAATTTAAATTTGTTAGTACAAATTTATGGATACATTAACAATTCTTTTATTAAACTTCTAAAATTTTTAATTAAATTGTAAGGTTTAAAGTTTATGAATATAAATTTCAAGGTTTAGTGTTTCTCACGTCTCACGTCGCACGTCTCTCACGTCATACGTCTCTCACGTATCACATCCCACGTTTCATGTCCCACGTTTCATGTCCCACGTCCCACGTCCCATGTCCCACGTCCCATGTCCCACGTCCCACGTTCCACGTTCCACGTCCCACGTTCCACGTCTCACGTTCCACGTCTCACGTCTTACGTCTCTCGTCTCACGTCTCACGTTGTATGTTCCACGTCTCACGTCCCACGTCTCACGTCCCACGTCTCACGTCCCACGTCCCACGTCCTACGTCTCACGTCTCACGTTTCACGTCCTATGTCTCCCACGTCCCACATTCCATGTTCTACGTCTCACGTCTCACGTCTCACGTCTCACGTCCCACCTTCCACGTATCACATATCACGCCCACGTCTCACCTTCCACGTAGCACGTCTCACGTCGCACGTCTCACCTAAATTGGGTCATATTTAGGCGAGTTGGTCCTAATCTAAATTTGGCCAAATTCAGTCGAGTTGGTCATGACCAAAACTTGGTCAAGTCGACACTTGCCCAAATTTAGCTGTATTTGGTCGACTAAGTCCCAAACGAAATTTGACTATATTCAACTTAGTCGGCTGTGATCGAAAATTGGTCATATTCAGTCGAGTTGGTCACGACCGACGAATTTAGTGGAGTCAACCCTGACCGAAATTTGACTGATCAGACCTTGACCCAAATGTGGTCATATTTGGCCAAGTCTGCTCTGGCCAAAATTTGGTCGTATTAGGCAAAATTGACCTTGGCCAAAATTCAATCGAATCCAGTCAAGTCAATCTCGCCTGAAATTTTGTCGAGTTGACCTTAACCCAAATTTGGTCACGTCGTCCCCGACCGAAATTCGTTCGAAAGTCATCCAAGTTCATCCCATGCTGAAATTTGGCCTCGACAAAAAATCTGTCAAAATTCTATGATGTCAACCCTATCGAAAATTTAATCCACATTCATTTTGGATCCAAATAATGGATGTGGATCCAAATTTGTGTCCATAGGGCTGACACCAAAGAATTTGACAGATTTGTCCGAATACTTCCAAATTTTGTCTAGGACCAACTGGGTCAAATCTCGATCGGGACCGACTTGACCAAATTTGGCCTAATTTGGCCAAATTTTGTATAGGATCACGCAACTCAATCATATACGACTAAATTTGGGCTAGTCCATCTCAACCTTTAGCCTAACCTAACAAAAAAATGTAAACTGAAAATTTGGATTGGATATTTTGGATTATCCATTTTGAAAATCTAGATTTCGAGAACGGATATCCAATCCATAAAATATATAAAATGTAGATTAGATTGATATTCAGATCTAATAAAATGGATTTTAAATGGATTGGATTTTTAATAGAATGGATATTAAATGGATTGGATCATAGAAAAAATGGATTGGATCATAAAAATTGGATTTTTTGCCTACCCTTAGAGCCAAGACGTCTCGGGGCGGTCAGTCTCTATCGTTGAGATTGAGAGTCAAGATGGGTCGACTCGGGCCAAGGGTTGGCTTAGAACGAAAGTCGAGACGTGTAAGTCATGGTCGAAGGGTAATATTGGCCAATTTGGGCTGAATGTTGAGATAAGCCTGTAATAGCTGAAGACTGAAACAAGTCAACCCAGGTCGAAAGTCAAGACGGACCATCGAAAATCAAGACAAGTCAGGCCAAGCCAATGATTAAGACTGGTCAATTCAATCCTAAGGTCTAGAAGGGTCTATCCATACCAAAAGTAGAAGAAACAATTCAAAAAAAAATGCCAAAGGACTAAACAGGCCGGCCCAAAGTTAATGAAATTGAATAATCTAGTTTTGTTTATACCCATATTATAGTGTTGTTGTATAATTGTTTTATTTGTACATTTATCTAATATTTTCTTTTTTATACGATAATGTAATGTCATATTACATGAAAGATTGTTTTCTACTTCATTATAAATATTTGTTTTTTTAACAATATGTCTAGTATTATAAATTTTTTTACAGGTTAATAAATTCTTTTATAAAAAAGAAGAAATATAAAAGCAAAAATGTACTCAACCTTTCGAAACAAATAACAAAACTTGTTATATTAGTAATTATTCATTATGACATAAATACTACATATAACTCTCTTGGTCTACATCCGATAAACATAATACACCTCTGCATGCATTTATATAATATTAGACGAAATTTAAAATAAAAATATTATTTAGTTGCATAAGTTGTTTTTAAGTCATTTTGAAATGATTGATACTTTGTTCTAAAATCATTTAGTTGTATTATCCGTTATTATTTCGACTCCAAAATCAAATCTATTGAAATAATATTGTTAAAGTTAATTTATTGTATTATCTCGACAAATCAGAAGGAATGATATATTTAAATTATTTTTTGCGTTAATTCCTAAATAATGTGACTATTGAGTATATTATGACATTGAATTATTTATTAAATATTTTTAAATATAATTTTGTTAAAGGGTAGCAAATTTGTACGATCAGTAAAATATATTTATAATAATTTTATCTACTCACACAAGTGTTTTTCTTGTGAAAAGTATCCGTTTCTTATAGTAGTAATTTCATATCTATGTAAAAAAAAAAAACTAAATTACCTTATTATTTCTACGTACCTTATGTATTTTTTCCTACTTTTCAAAAACAATTTTCTCCCTCCTTAGAACAGTAAAGTACTTTTTCATCACTTTTGCTTTCAGAACTTTGTTTCTTACACCCCATAAGCGTAATGAAATGCAATTTTATCCTTCCTTCTCCCTCGTATTAGGGGTATAATGGATATTTCAAAGATTATGAAATGTTGTAAGAAAACATAGGAGTTCAGGAAGCAATAGCCTTGCTTTCAAAAGCTAATTTGGTTAACAACCCATTAGCCCATTAACATATGTTAAGTGAGCACTCGGCTTTACTGCAATTTTAAAAAAAAATTACATTAAAATATAAGTTAACATGTTTTTAAATAAGCTTTTACATGTTTGATTTTATATTGAAACATTGATTTTAAGTCCAGAATAAATTCCGAATCAAGACAGATATTTTTTTCGTCGGATAAAAAAATTATACGAATTTTACTATCGACTTAGTTTTTTAATGAAGTAGATAAACATAAATCTGATAATGTCAAAATTAATTTAAACTAAACTTATATTCATTAAAAAATAATCCTTTTTATTCACCTAAACACACTAGATAATAATTTCAGTGAATCCAAATACACTATAAGTTTTATCAGAATAAATTGTCACTTCTTAGCAAATTTTAATTAAGTTGTGCATTATTTTTTTCTATACATTCCAACCATTTGGGTCACTTGTAAAACAATTCGAATTTTGAGTGTTCACAAATCAATTCCATTATTTGCAATTTGATGAAGGAAAGGGATATAGAAGAATAAGCAAGGAAGATAATAAAATAAAATAATATTTTCACAACTAAAATAAGTATTTGAAAACCACATGAATATTATAATAATATGAATAGATCATTGATGAGTTGATTGGAATTTATATAATTGTATGTTTAGATGAAGTTGCTTATACATTATTACACTAATTAAAACCCTTAGAAAGAAGACTAAATAAGAGAAACAAAATCACCAAAATCATTGTTTTGGTTTTATGGTTCAAAGCAACATTGTCAAACTCTAACATAGTTGATAGATTTAAATATGGGTAAAAGATTATAAGTTGAGGTTCAATATCGATAGTAAAATACTTCCAAAATTGTATAATGAGTTTTATATACATCTTTAATCATTACAAAATAGACAAATAAAAATGTAGTAACTCTTAATAAGTTATTAATAACTAGGCAACTTCTTACTAAACCTTCATAATTTCAACCTACATTCATACAATTTTTCTTATTTTAAATTATACAATTTAAAATATATTTTTCATTTTTTATTCTAGAACGTACAATAAAAAAATACAAATCTATCTTTTTTAATTGTATAATTTAAAATAATTATTTTATTTTATTTTTAAAATATATAATTAAAAATATAAAAAAATATATTCTAAATTATACATTTTGAAACACAAAATTATTTTTTGGTAAGTAGGAATTATGGAGGTGGAGTAAGAACATAAATAATGAACCCAAACAAACAATAAACAAGATACTTAAAGGGAATTTTGTCCAACACCCCCATATTTTCTTACTGTACCCCATCAGCAAAGTGAAGAGTCTAATTTGCCCTCATCTTCTCCCTTTTTCTCCCTCGATGCACCTCCATTCTTTCCTCCACCTCCACCCCATACTCCACATCCACGTCAACCTCTATCCCATATTTTTCTTCCACCTCCTCCTCCACCCCATATTTTTCTTCTTCCACCTCCCCTAAAAAACATTCATAAATATCAGTTAAAATAAATGAAAAGATCACAACAATATTTAGTGGAATGAAGGAGATAGGAATCAACAATGAAATACGTGAAATAATTTATGAATTATACGATTTGTGTACAATCCAGATTTCACAATATGTGTACATTCCGAATTATACAATTCGTAATACAAAATATTACATTGTAGATCGTACAATTCGGCATATAATTCATATTTCGTAATGGTTTCCATATTTGCATAAGGAATTATACAATTTAAAATAAAAATTTGAATTACAAATTATATAATTCGGAAAGTAAATTTTGATTGCAAATTATATAATCTAAAATGTAAATCTGTACTATAAATTATACAATTCGATATGTAAATTTATATTAAAGATTATACGATCTATAATATAAATTTACATTAAGTATCGTGTAAATTGGAATGTATAATTCAAAATATTTATGGTTTACACAATAAGGAATCTAATTATAGTAAGAATATAATTGAAATTTAAAAAAGTATGGAGGTGCAGGGATAACATATGGGGGTGCAGGAAAAAATACCTACTCAAATATATAAAGCCTGGAGGTAAGGCCCATTTAGCATGTTGACCAGCTAGCCCAAATCCCAACTTCGTAACACAAGACCAGTTGCAAACAGGAGAAGAAAAAAAAACAAAATGAATAACTTTTAATTGATAACTTTCTTTTAGTATTTTATATTTGATTTGAAATAGTTATTACTATATTGTAATATTAAATTATAGAATAACTTTTTTAATAAAACGTAGATAGAGATTTTATCTCTGAAAGATAAAAATAATAACACTATTTTTATAAATAATTATCATAATTTGTTAAAATTATATTGATGTAAAAAATAATCACTACTCTCTTTCTTTTACCCTTACACAATTTAAAACTAATATAAAGCAAATAATTAGATACAATTAAAATTGTCGAAAAAATTACCTTTGTCTTATTTTATTCTAGTTAAACTTGTAATTATTTTCGGTATTTGTAGTCCCTGATACTAATTGTAATTAATATGTTATAAAAATTAAAAATTTAACTACAATAGTTAAATTAATTTTAATTGCATAGTTCAATATAGATGGTTGATATATTTTCCTTCCCCATTCACAGTACAATTTTTGATATATTTTGGTGTTCAAATCTTTAAAATTATTATTTTAACTTATTAAAGCTTTTTTCTTTTATATATCAAACACAATTGTAGTTAACATTAAAGTGAAAATTGTAAGATTCACTTTTATGCTTTTATGTTTAAGTGTCTGGCCTTAACTTTTGGACCTATGGACTGACCCATAGGGTGTTCAAAATCCCTAAACCAGCCTTAACCCCCTCATTCTTACATTTTCCAAAAATGTTTCCAGCCCTCCTTTTTGCTGCTACGTGAGCTTTATTAGGGTTTGATTCTCGCTCTTCGTTGAGCTATAAGAAACTCCATTCTTACTTCACCTCTCAAATCTGCTCTTGGAGCTGTAGTGCTTGTTGGCTTAGGTGTCAGTGTTTGTGGCTAGCATTTTTCAGGTAAGGGAAGTTAGGGTTCTCTGTTTTTGGATTATTTATGCTTGTTTCATCTGCTTTAAGTTGTGAAAGCTTGATTTATGTTGTTGGTCGTGTATTAATTCCATGCTTGTACTGTTGGAGTGGCTTGTATCTGGCCTGGCATGCAAGGAAACATGTGGGTTCTACTAAATTTGCATAGACGAGTGGGTTGGTCGCTCAAAACGAAAGCTCTCGCCTGAGCGAGAACAACAGTGACTCACCCATTCCCTATTTCGAGGGCTCGCCTAAGCGAAGGTCACTCGCCTGAGCGAGAGTAGTCTCACCTGAGCGAGAGTAGTCTCGCCTGAGCGAGATCTCGACGTGCCCTTTGAATGCAGTCTCGCCCAGGCGAGAGCTGGTAGCTTGAGCAAGGGACCCCTCTCGCCTGAGCGAGATCGACAGGGTTGGTTGGATACATGTATGTTTCCCATGATGTAATGATTTGTTGCTTTAAACAAGTTTCAGTATGATGCCTTGTATGATCTACATGATATATTGGGATTTGAATTAACGAGCTTAGTATGATTACACATATGAAACATGTTTGGATGGTTGGTTATATATATTGACATGAGATTGGTATGCATGATTATTCGTATGAAATATGATTGGATGGTTGGTTGAATAGGAGCATGAGGTTTGGTATGCATGATAATTCTATGTTTGGTTAGCGGGACATGATTATGGTATGGTTTAGGACATAATCCCATGAATCTCTTAGTGAGATCTCATGGTGGTGCCTCATGGTTTAGGACATAATTCCATGAATCTCTAAGTGAGATCTCATGGTGGTGTCTCATGGTTTAGGACGTAATTCCATGAATCTCTTAGTGAGATATCATGGTAGTGCCTCATGGTTTAGGACATAATTCCATGACCCTCTTGGTAAGGTTTCGTGGTGATGTCTCATTATATGTATCCGAATAAATGGGTCTTAGAGTCTTGTTGGTTGCTATCACATGGTTGAGTGATTTATGTGTTCTCAACTTTTAAATTCATATGTTCAATTGTATGATAAAACCTTTTTACTTTAGCTTACCCTTTCTGTTTGCTTGTGTGTCTCGTGTGTGATTTTCTCCTTTTACAATGATCATCAATCTATTGATGTGAGCAAATGTGGAAACTCCTGATGATCGCAGTGATGACGGAGATGCTGCAACTTAGTTGGACATGGTTTAGTGTTGGGCCGCTGTTGAGCCCATGTTGAAGAGTTATTATTATATTGTAATCTTTTGCTATTGAACAAGCTTCTGGCCATCTGTCAAATCTTTCTGTTTTGTCCGTAGTATGCCTTAGTTTTTCTTTATTGAATACTTGGATGGATGCGAAATTCTTATACCTTAAGTTTCGTACTCTTGGATATTATAATATGTAAAATAAATTTATCTATTAAAATGAGACGTTACAAAAATATATCAAACTAAATTAGGTAAACACAAAATATTTATCGAAAAATCTATATACACTTTAATCAACCACAATTAAGAAAAAATGATAATTTCTATATAACTTTTTCATTTCAATTTATATACCTAACTCTCTAGATGATGAAATGATATCCAGTCTCCCCATTTCTCAATGAAAAGAAACACACTTTCATTTTCTCTCTTTGTTTTAGCCTTAAAAATAAATTAAACAACGAAACAATGTAAACTTTTAAACGTGTGTTACACATTTTCAGGGTTTTCATTGTTTTGAAACACATGGAGGAAGAGTGTGAAATAAGTTTGAAAACATGGAGGAAGTGTGTTAAATAGGAAAGAAATAGTTTAAAGTTTATAATACACTTAATAAAGAAAAATTATTAAGTAATAGTTTTGTTTAATCAATGTTCTAAACCGTATTAATAGAGTGGTTGGCAAGTTGTTTAATCAGTGTTCTTGTAAGTTAATTATGGAGGGGTCACTCACTATATCTTAGTGGTTGGAGATGGTGACATGTTTATGCTTTTCATTTTCATTTGCACCGTCATTACCCATTAATTAATTATTATCATGATATTGAGTTTTATTTTTCATAATAATAATAAAAAAATTATGTGTATAATATATGGTTATAAATCCAACTCCTAATTTCATGTTTAAAATATTCAGTTAACTCTTATCAACCGTGTTGCCAATAAGATCGTTATAGTTCAATTTGTATATAAATTGATTATGAATTATAGGAAAAAAATAATTTTTATTTACTTCATTTAAAAGGTATTTATGAGAAAAGAAAAATATTCAATAGTTTATGAATTGTTGTGAGATATTTATTCCATATTAAAGTTACTATAATTTAATACATTTTTTACACGAATCATGTATAACAATAAATACCGTTGATTAAATCATAATAAAGATTTTTTTTTTATTTCTTGTAGGGACCAATACCTATGTCATTACTTTCACATTACAATTTTTTTTCAATAGGTTTAACATAAATGCATGTAAATCATGGTTTTCTTTTAAGATGGTAGTTCCTATACCAAAGAAAAATTGACCAAGCTTACATTTATTAAAAATGATGACTAAAATTATATATAAGTATATCTTCAAAATAATAATATTAAATACAAATTTGAAATTTAAGATTTATTCACATGTAAATTCACTGAATACAGTCGTTTTTTTTTTTAATTATTTTCTATTGAGATCATTTATTCCAAAACGTCGAGTGAAAAAAATTCAATCAAAGTACCACTACTTATTCTAATAATTTTTTCTAAATGATATTATTTATAATATTTACTCAAATAGTATAGTTTAATATTCATGATTTGTGAAATTCCTTTTGAAGTAATACAAATTTTAATAAAAAATTTCTAGTTCATATATTATTTACAATATTTATTAAAATAACACTGGTTCCTGTTTATAATTAGAATTTGGTTGAGAATTAAATACTGACACATTTTATAACACATTATTACAGAAAAATGGGTTAGAATTGAGTTCTTGTTTTTTTAACCATGACTTATTTTTTCAATTTAAAAAAAAAATATGAAATCATTAATTTTTTAAGCTACTATTTTATTGATAAATTTTACATAGAATATTAAATAATTAATATTAATTACATAATTATATGTGTTGTATTATTACTTAAATTTAATATTAATTTTATATTTCAATTTAAACTATTTCAAAACAAAATTTCTAATACATTTAAATAAAATTATATTTACAATATTAACTTAAATAATTCATTTAAATTATAACTTAAATTTTGAACTTTTATTATCAAGCAATTCTAACATTTCTTTTTTTGTTAACATGTCTTAAACTGAAGTTCAGAATTTAGTTTTCTGTAAATCAAATTTTAACCTTCAATAATAAATATAAATATTGTGAATAATATATAACATTTGGAATCACATATATCGGAAACTCTTCTGCTACGAAAATTTTTTTGAAAAAAAATATTCTCCTCAATATTTAATGCAATTTATATCTAGAATTTGAAGTAGATATATAAAGTAAAAGCAATCATATTAACTGATTTATACATACTTAATTACATTCTTTATCATTCAATTTTGAAATATTTACGATTTTCGTTTGGTGATTTTTTTTTCCAGTTACTATAAGTTATTAGATTTAAACAAATTAAATATATTTTACTAATCCATTAATTAACAAATAATAAGACTAATAAAAATATAGGCTAAATTGCACGTTGACAAGTGGGATAGAAGATGACGTGTTCATTATTGTTGTGTTTTTTTTTTCTTCGTTATCCTTTTCTTCTCATTTTGTCGTTTTGTTTCCCTCGTATCCACTCTCTCACTAATTACATCATGTTTCTTCTCCTTCTCATGTTTCTGTCTTCCTATTTTAGTCTTCCATGTGCAATGTTATCCTCAACGTTTCATGTAATCACTTTTAAATAATAACAATAATCAATATTGACATAAAAGTTTAACTGTACATGTGCCTTAAAAACGAAAAATAATGTCATTAATTTGTATCCAGAGTTATAATAATAATAATAATAATAATAATAATTGTTAAATATGTTTTTGTCTCTCAACTTTCAGTGAATTTTGGAATTAGTCCATTTCGAAACTTTAGATCAATATAATCTTTTATATTTTGAAAAACGTGAATTTAGTCATTTTAATAATTTTTTTTTAAGTTTATTTGGTATTTCAAGCGTATTTCATAATAGTATTTGATTTAACATTAAAACAAAAATATGTCAAATAATATAAACAACTCAAATACAATCCTGAAATGTGTACGAAACATCAAATAAACATAATAAAATTGGATTAAAATGACTAAATTTACGTATTTTAAGAAATGAAGGATTAAATTGATTCAAAATTTTAAAATAAACTAATTTTAAAATTTACTAAAAATTAACTGACCAAAAGCATATTTAATAATAATAAAAAAATATTATTTATTATTTTTGTGTCTGTGACGTGAACCTTTTACAAAAGAGTCTCGTGACTGAAATGAAAGAATTAGTATGAATTAATGGTGAGTGATTGAAAAGTCAACTTTTACGAATGAGCATATAGATATGGAAGGTTGAAGATGACTTGAAAGACACTATAAAAAAACCTTCGTGGTACAACGTAGGCACTAGCCTTTTTCTTGGTCTCTCTTTTTAAGCTAAGCTCAATATATAAGTCAATGGAATCTTAATTATAGGGGTGCCCCTAACTTACCATTAAATTAATATATTAATTTATCTAATTATTTATACAATGTTATTAATTAATTCCTTCAAAACTCAGCATCCCCTCAAATGATTTTCACTTTGGACCTTCCTAATTAATACACCATTGGCTTTTTCCTCAGCTACCACCATGCATGCATCCTAAATTATTATTCCTTTCTTCTTCCCCACACCCATCACTCTTCAACTTTCTCAACACTCACTGCTACTAGGGTTTTATCAGGTTCCATATTTATCAATTCTTACATCATATGAAACTCTTTTTTTTTTCTTTACCAAACAAGTTTGATTTAGTGTTTTTTTTCTTCTAATAATACCAATATCTGATATTATTAGGATCTCATTTTTTTTTAAGTATATCTCACTTTACTGTTCAATTTATAATTCACTTTCCTAGGTTTTTAAAAATGTTTATAAATCATTATTATTATAATATATATTTCAGTGGATTATGTTCACGCAAAATTACAGAGTTATTTGAATGTTTCGGAATCATTCAACAATGGTAGGAAGGTAGTTAGGCATCAACTCACACAGATAATTGAATTCAAGTGAAAAGTATGTAACATTATACACAGACATTATTCTTATGCTGAAATACATGTATCAAATTTAACTTTTTGACAGTAAATTTAGCATCATATTCACACAAATATTATAGTTTTTTCTATAAACGAAATGAAAGATGGAAGTAAAATTCTGATATAAGCAACACAAAGAAGGAAGAAGCAAAATTCCACTCTATACCAACGGTGTATATCGAAACTTAAAAGAAGCTCAACTTTTTCCATGACAATGACCAACGACAATATACCCTCTCTGAGAAAAAAAAAATGAGATATATAAAAAATTCATAAAAATGATAATTTTATCATGAAACTCTGATAGAAGAAAAAACATGAAAAGAAATACTAATTATACAAGAAATAAAATTCTTTTATTTATTTTTCTGATTGTTTAATGTGGTGTCCACCACCTAGTCACAGACAACTTCTTCTTCTTCTTCTTCTCTTGGAGCTTCTCCTACTACCTTAAACCTTATCACTTTATCCACTTCAGCAAACACAACATTTGTATTTGCCTGGTTATTTTAATGTTCCACCGTCCCATCTTTAATTTCCCACACTCACGAATTCCACACCTTCACATATTTAATTTCATCCACCGAATCATCAAGATAACGTACCATATATAATAATTAATGCACCGAATCATAATCTTCACACGAAACCAAGAACAAACATCAAATTAACATTTCAACAAAAGATAGATTCATTCTCATCATCAACAACAACAACACCAATATTATTGAACCATGGAAACCATCTTTATATGATAAGAAAACGTATTCATGTAAGAAAACCCTAAAAAATAATAATGGTAATATTGTGATTGAAGATGCGAATTGAAAAACAAGAACTATATATATGTATAAATTAAGGAAAAGGTGTTAATTAGTTTGAATACCCAACTATAATATTTACATAACAAAACTATATATAATGATATAAAGGACTTAGGGAAATGAAATATCGTTGATTGAAATAGATTAATTAATATCAATCTTGAAGGTCTTCGAGTTTTGGGAACTCGTTCAAGTCGGGTTTGAGAGAGATTGGAGTGGGGTTGTGCGAGGGCGCGTGATGGTGAAGCGCGGTTTGGAGCGCGTCGACTCTGGCGCCGACTTGCGTGGCTTTGCGGCGAATGGAATCAGCCGACATGTTCACGGAATCGTCATCGTTGTTGGCGCCGTCGACCTCGTCCTGGAACAAAAGTTCGGGGAAATTGAGGCGGGCGGAGGGACCTCGGAGGTAGAAAACGGCGGTGTCGTAGGCGCGTGCGGCGGCGACGGGCGTGGTGTAGGAACCCAACCAAATCCTTGACCTCTTGTTCGGTTCTCTGATCTCCGCCACCCACTTTCCCCACTTCCTCATCCTTATTCCTCGGTACGGTTTCATCGGTTTCTCGCGGTGCTGCTTCTTCGATTTCTCCAAGGTTGTTGTCGTGGGGCTTCTGCTTCTGCTTCTCCTTCTTCTTCTGTTGGTGGTGATGATGGTTGAATCGTTGGAACAACAGTGTTCCCTGTCTTCCATGACTAACATACCTACCAACCTATGTCTGTATCTATATATTTATATAACTATAAGTCTAGCTATGAGGTTGCTGATCAAATTTAACAAAAAAAAGAAAAAAAAAAACTATATGCTATAGCTTGTGCCTATCTTATCTTCTTGACAATCATTTAGAAGTGTGTGAATAATATATATTGAGAGAAAAATGATGCAGAAACATGAGAAAATATATAAGAGTTGGGGAGTGAGATTCCGTTCAGACCCAGAAAACACTTGCCCACAGAACTATGGTGGTGGGGGTGCTATCTGTCCTATTTATATCAAGATGGAAAATGACCATTGACCACTGTTACGAGGGAAAACAAAATCATAAGAATATAATTCCTGAAAGTTTTTAAGTAAAAAAAAAATTACACCTATTAAAACTCTTAATGAAATAATGCATGAATTATATTTTAAAAGTATAAAATAGTATTTTATTTTTCACTATCTGTTTTAATGGTGAAGTTTTGGAAGAGGAAAAATGTTGTTAATATTTAATGTTAGGGCTAAGTGAGAATGAGTGTTGGATGTGTCGTGTAACAGTGGCGCCACGCTGAGAGGCAGATCCCTTGAAGATAAATTCGAAGGTGGCCGACACGCCCTCTCTCTCTCTCACCATCTCTGTCTTTGAATCTCAAAACCCAAACATCAACAAAATATACACTTTTCAAAATTAAACCTAATTAACACCCAACACACGTTCCTTAATTGTGTGCCAAACCTTCTCACTCGCTCATTAATAACTTCAAAATCTCATTCAAACATTTTAATAACATCATATTTATTTTTTTTATTTACCATTAATAGCTCTAAAAAGGTCAAAGTATCCTACTTTTATATATATATATATATATATATATATATATATATATATATATATATATATATATATATATAAAATTATTTTAATATATATATTTTTTTTTTTTTTTTTTTTTTATATTATTTT
>Ga0099822_1007783_pt1 | contig 13791 bp, 6 predicted proteins | sample CowpeawhiteBW_FD_76839 | JGI IMG/M metagenome (GOLD analysis project Ga0099822, IMG submission 76839) | Root nodule microbial communities of legume samples collected from California USA - Cow pea white BW | ecosystem: Host-associated > Plants > Roots > Nodule | place: USA: California | collected... | reverse complement strand
TTATGATGGGTTGTTATGCATGATATTGGTATTGTGGGAAACTTTCTGATTGGTTGGTGAATCATGTACCAAGTGTGAGCAGGGCGTAATTCCATGACTCTTGTAGCGAGAGCTCATGGTGGCACCTCATCCGTCGGACGTAATCCCATGGACCCTTCTAATGGGAGTCCCTGGTGGTGCCTTAACTATTGGACTTAATTCCATGGACCTCGTGGTGAGAGTTCATGGTGGTGCCTTAACATAAGGACGTAATTCCATGCGAGTATCGTGGTGGTGCCTCAAGGCCAGGACGTAATTCCACGAAGGCCACGTGGTGGTGCCTCTTGTAAGGGTGTAATTCCGCGAAGGCCTCGTGGTGACGCCGCACTGTTAGGACGTAATTCCACTACTTAGTGGTGGTGCCTTAGTTACGTATCCGGATAGTCAAGTCTTGGTGTCTCATATGTTTTGGTAACTCTGGTATAGATGCTTGTTATTTATGCTTGGCTTTGGGATTACATGTGGATTGTTATAATATGAGATTCCTTTACACTAGCTTACCCTTTTGCTTGCTTGTATGTTGTGTGTGGTCTTCTCTATTGCAATGATCATCAATTCTATTGATGTGAGCAGATGTGAGAACCCCTGGCAGTGGTATGGATAATAGGGATGCTACAGCTTGATGGATTGGATGAATATTGGGCCCACTGTGGGGCCCATCACTGAAGGATTTTGTTAGTATGTTTCTCTTGTCCGCACAAGACCTAGTATAGTTATTTGCTTTTCCAGTGTACTTTGTTTAGGCCGTGTGGAGCCTCTTTTATGTAATCTGGGAAATTTTTGGCGTACTGTATGCCTGCATACTCCAAACTCCGTACTCTCTGATTATTCATGTATGTGACATTTTATCAATTTGAGGTTATCCAGTTTTTGGGATGTTACACAAAATGTACTACAAATTCTATATAAATAAAGTTAAGTAATATCAATTCATCACATGACAACCCACATGCAAATTTATTATTAATAAATTAACTTTCTTAAATATTTTAAAATCTTTTTAAAAATTGATTAACATCCATGTTATTTTTTCGACAAATTTGATTATCTCTAATAGAAATTTTACTTATTAATCGTCTTAAAAACATATAAAGAAAATATGCAAGATCTTGACTCAATGAATTATGGGTTGAGTCAAAGTAAAAAAAAAAAAAGGATGATGTTAACTACACTTATGATTAAACATATTTAATACACACATTTACAATTTTATCATACAATAAAACACTTTCAATATATTTCATTTTCAAATTTTAGTTCATTTTCTTTTGGTAGTAATAGATTGGATTCAATGTAGGGCTGGGCATAATTTACTAAACTATACTAAACTATAGTTAATTGTACTATATCAAACTAAAATATACTAAACTATTTATAATAATAATAATAATTAAACTGTATTATAAAATAGTTCAGTTTTAAGAAACTAAACTTATGTTAAGTTAATTATATTAACTATTGAACTATAGTAGATTGAAAGAGCAAAATACCTCAAATAAAATATTGGTATTAGGACAAGAATTGGACTTATGTGTTTTATATATTACGTTCTATTCTTTCTCTTTCATATTAAAATATTTATTTTATTTTGTCTTAATTTTTTTCTTTACTCTTGTTTTGAGAAAAATATAAAATATTTATAATTAATTTATTAAAAAAATTATAAATTAATTCAAGATCTTATTTTATTTTGAATGAATTTCACTATGTAATGTTATTATTATGTTATGATTTTACAGAAGTTATTTTTAAAAATTAATTTTTTTGACAGCTAACATTTTTATAATTTTTTATTTATATTAAAGTTTTCTTAACTTAAATATTGAAATTAGTATAATAAATATAAATATTAGTACTAAGGTATTTTTTATTTTAAAATCTTATGTAATATTAATTTTTAGTTTTAAAATATTTATTATGTGGCGTCAACTTTTTTAAAGCGAATTTATTTTAAAAATTTCTTAAAATATTAATTTTAGAACTTCATAAAATTTCTAGAACATTTTTGACATAAATATTAATGAATACAAATGTTAAAAAAATATTAATTTTGAGAATTTTCTAAAATAAATCCTTTTAAAAAATTTGACGCAACATAATAAACATTGTAAAACTAAAAAATAATATTACATCAGATTTTAAAATATAAAAAATAAGTTAATACCGATATTTATATTTATTATATTAATTTTAATATTTTAATTACATTTTAAGTTACGGAAAACTTTAATATAAATAAAAAAAATTATAAAAATGTTAATTGGTGTATTGAAGTATCATGCATATTTCAAGTATTATTTCCTAAGGACTTTCAAATTATAAACTTTAGATTATTATTGTGTAGTACAATCATATGTAATTAGTGCAATTCGATTCAAAATAGTGTAATTCAGTTCAAAAATAGTGCAAATCAGTTCAAAATCAATGCAATCCGGTTCAAAAATAGTACAATTCAGTTCAAAAATAGTGAAGTTTATTAAAAATCAGTGCAATTCGGTTCTAAAACAGTTCTAAAACAGTGTAGTTAAGTTAAAAATTAGTGCAGTTTAGTCCAAAAATAGTGCAGTTCAGTTCTCACGTAGTGCAGTTCATAAAACAGTTCAGTTCAATTTATATTATAATGCATTGCAATTCAGTGCAGTGCAGTTCAATCTAGTTTTATTTTTAAGAATAACAGTTCAGTTCAGTTCATCTGAACTGTTTTTCAGTTTAGTGCAGTTCATGCGAACAACTTTTAGTTCAGTGCAGTTTTTGGTAGTGCAATGCAGTTTGATTTATTTTGCCCAGCCCTAATTCAATGTACATATTTGTTTTAATTTGGAATTTTTGGCTCATCTTACCTTTGCTCAATATTTTGGTCATAACTTTTTTTATAGATTTTTTTTCTTAATTTTAGTTGTATTGGATTTTACATTTTCGGGTCTTTAAAATCAAGGTTAAAATACTTTTTTTGTCCCAATTTTCGTCAAGTTTTGTCAAATAAGTCCTAATTTTGGTTTTGTGTTCAAATAAGTCTCAATTTTTGTCAATTTTGTTCAATTGGGTCCTTTTTGCTAACACTGTTTAAATCATTAATGGCCACGAACAGTGACTACCACGTGTCACTTCGTGATTTTTTTGAATTTTTTTCTTTTTTTTCTTGAATTTAAAAAAAATATATATTTTTTTAAATATCCACGTGTCACATGTCAAAGTTAATGTTTTATATTCAATTTGGTCCCTATATTTGTTATTTTTGTTCAATTTAGTCACAACTTTTGTTAACATGAACCAATTTGGTGCTTCTCCAAATTGAAATCAAATTTAATTTTTATATTAAAGTTCACATTTTTTATTAAATATTTTTATATAATATATTAATATTCACATTATTATAACTTTGATATAAAAATTAAATTTGGTCACATCTTCGATAGAAACAAAATTGGTCAATTTTAAACAAAATTGGGACTAAATTGAACAAAAATAACAAATATAGGGACCAAATTGAATATAGAACATTGACTTTGACATGTGACACGCTACTAGGTTGACACGTGGACATTTAAAAAAATTAAAAAAAACCATGAAGTGACATGTGACAGTCATTGTTCATGATCGTTAATGATTTAAACGGTGTTAGCAAAAAATGACCCAATTGAACAAAATTGACAAAAATTGGAACCTATTTGAACACAAAACCAAAATTAGGACTTATTTGACAAAATTTGACGAAATTTGGGACAAAAAAAGTATTTAAACCTAAAATCAACATATGTTTTTTGAAATTTAGAGATCTCTTATGTTTTATACTATTTTTAGAAGTCGAGACATATTTGTGAATTTTTTTCAAACAACCCATGCAAACTAGATTTTCACTGTATGATGAGTTCATGACTCTTCTTGAGGAATGACTCTTCCTAAGGAAAGACTCTTCCTAGGAGGATCACTAGGAGCATGACTAAAAAGGAGATCTCATCCTCGCCTATTTCTTTAACTTTGTTTACCATTTCTCCTTACATTAGGCACCTAATCTTGTTTGTTTGTTTTTTAGGTTTGCTAGTGGCATCTTCCCTTTTGAGGTTGTCATCTTCTAGAGGAATTGATAAGAGTTCATCTTACTAAATTTTAATGAACCAGGTATTATGGTTCAAGTTGATTAAGAAAGTCTTAAGAAAATTCCTACTAAACATTAAGATAACAAGATTATCTAGATGTGAATGTTCACTTCACGACACTCGAATAGGAAGAAGAAAGGATGAATTCAGTATAACCAAAAGACAAGAACTAAACATAGAAACAAAACAACAATAACAAGATATAAGTTGAAAATGAAAACAAAAAGATGAAAATAGGAGATGGAAGAATAGGGAAGGGAAGCATGCCACTTTGGGATGGATGATGAGTGCATATTTTCACCCTCAATTAATTTTTAATTTTAGATATTTAATTGAATTTTTTTTACTTGAAGATTCATTTAATTAAGATTTGTGATAATTAGAATTATTTAGTTTGTAAGATAAAAATAACTTAAAAAGTGTTTTTCTTTTTGTATAAATTCTCTTTGGATATTCTAAATTTGTTGATGCAACTAAAGTTAAAATTGATTCATTAAAAATGTAAAATTAAAAAAGATTAGTAAATTTTAGAAAGAAAAAAATCAGGAACTACATGCACTTGTCGTTTTTATTCATACACTCCACTTATTTTATCAGAAGACCCATTAAAAAAACCTATTCTACACTCCTAATACATCTATTTTCACCTCTGCTACCACCACTTAAAATCATCATTAACCAAATGATGCCAAGTGTAGCAATCCTTAAATTTTAAATCAGCCTAACTACATCTTAACACGCATAATCTCGCACTAAAAATTTTGGCCATTAACAACTTGCCACGTGAAAATCATCTTCAACCTCTCACCGGCCAAAGCCCTAAACAAATCATTGACAGCCACCACCGTCAACCACCTGCAGCAGTCCGTTCGGCCACCACTGGGCAGCACACTCTAACAATCTCACGATCACGCACACGTAGAAGCGTCGAACACGCCAGTTTTCATCACCATAGTCCACCATGGCAGCCTCCGCGTTCACGCCAGAACCAGCAGCACTACCGTGCGTGAAGCAAACAAACCAATTCACGGAGGCCACGAATCCACCGCCGCACTGCACCACCAAAACGTGACCCAAATCTCACCTACAACGGGCCTCGTGCCGGTTTGTTCATTACCATGGAAGCAACTTCAATCTGAACTTGTATCTCGCGTAGCCTCTCCAACGCGAAACATGCATCTTGATGGCACTTATCATGCACTAGATCAGACCTGCAGAAAACGCAGAACCACGACACCATAACGAAGCAACCATCAATGCGCCAGACAGCCATAGCGCAATGCACTTCCTTCATGAAACGTAGCAAAACCCTAAGGAGGAAAGAGAAAGATGATGTGAGAGAAAGAACTGGCTTACCACATGTCAACTCGTAATTGATCAGTCAAAATGTCAAATAACCAAAGTTTGGTAAAAAATTTAAATTTGGTTAAAGTTTGGTCAAAGGTTAAAGAGTTAAAGTTCAAATATCGATATATTTGAATTTTTCAATAAATTTGGACTACAAGATTAAGTATGGGAGATTTGAAAAAATAATGCAAATATTAATAATACATGAGATATAATAATTAATTTATTTAATTATATCATAAATTAACAATCAACTATATTTGTGAAATGGTTTTAAAACTAGTTATGTCTCTCCAAATATTTTTAAATATTTTTAACAACTATAAAGATGCATGATATTGATGATTATTTTAAAGATATTTGAGATATTTTAGCAACAGAAAAGTCTAGTCCAAGTCCTATATAAAGAGATTAAGAGGAAGTAGAAAAAAAAGTTCAAAAGTTTGGAACTTTGAAGTTTAGGAACCATTTAGGGGGACCTAATTTCTATCTCATCTCCACTCTCTTCTTCTATTTTTATGTTACTTTTGCTTTCCATGGAGGGCTAACCTTCAAGAGTTAGTTCCATTGTAATTTCTTAATTAGATTATGAGGTATGATGAATAAATTTGTTTATTCTTTTTTTTCTTGTTGTGATTTATTTTGATCTATGTCTTTTGGTTCTTAATATAGTAAAAGTAATTATTTTTATATTGTAGAAAGTTAGCACATTATTAAATCTAGATAATATAACAATCATATGAGTGCAAGTGTTTTCAAATTTTATTTAACAACTTACTTTGGTTAAATTTAAAAAATTTCACATGATTGAATAATTTTTGCTAATAATTGAGAAGTTACATTGATTAAAGGTGAAAACTTTGATTAGAATTAATCAAGAAGTTACTTTCGTTAATTAACTTTTTACTATATATAAGAGGTAAAGGAATAGACATGATTAGGCATAATTAGAATTTGGTGCCATTCTCAAGGAACACAGTTAGAATTTTTATCATTTTGGTTCTTAGCAATGGACTATAATTACTATCCATAACAACCATATGTTCCACATAGTTTTTAGCAACAATATGTGTTATAACAAATTGTGTGAAGATTTGGTGCTTGAGGATTTGATGAAGATATATGAAGCCATGATAAAATTGATGAAGGTGTGAAGACTTGATGATTCACATGTTGATCAAGCCTGGCATGTGTGTGTGTGCTAAATCTGGATTTCACACGAAGAACACAAGCTTGAAGATTGGTTCTCAAAATGTAGACCATTTCGTATTACATAGATGTAGAAGGTCTGGTTGGTGTCTTTTAGCCTGTTGAATTGGTTTTAACAGGTTAAATGTCTTACTATAGTAGTTTTATTTGTTATGTATTCAATCAATTGATTTATTTTTTAATCGACCAATTTTGCTTAAGTTAAGTGAAATCAATAGATTGAATGAAAAATCAACCTGTTGAATTTGTTAACAAATTGACTATATAATATGTTTTTCTAGAGAGAGGTGCAAGACTTACCATTTTGAGCGCGAAATCATTGTGAATTTTATGGAAAAATCTCTCTCTGGATCATACAAAATTGCAACCTTTGGTGATTGATCTTTGATCTTTCTTGGAGCAATTTTGCTTGGTTTAGGAACTTAGAGAAAGAGGTTTGGTTGGCTAGGGAGAGCCTCCATTCAAGTTTGATCTTTCTCAAGTTTCTTTGTTGTTTCTGGTGGTTTTCCAGGTCAGCAAGTGTGATCTTGTTGTGCTTGTTGAGATTCTTAGGGGATTCAAGAGTCTTGGTGTGTATATTTACTTATTTTGAAAGTGTGATCTTATGGATTGTGTAAATCTTTTGAAATAGTGCAAGTCAGGCTCGGGTTGCCTTGACAAACTGGATGTAGCTCAGATTTGAGTGAACCAGTATAAAATTTATGTTCTTGTGCTTGTCTTTATCCCTTCTCTTTTGATTTGTGCTTTAAAGTTTCAAGAATTATGGTTTGTATATTCTTTTAACTATTCTTGTGTGTTATAGCACGACCTGAGACTTGACTCATATCTGTATTACTCATTTGAATCAATATGGATAAGTCTTTCATTCTGTTTTCGGTTTAAACTATAAATTCAAAATTCAGCAGAATTCCAGTATTTCAATCGATTGATTTAATATTTTGATATATTGATTTGCACTATACTGTTAATTGTTTAATGAAATTAGCTGATTGTCCCTATTTTTGATCAATTAAAAGTGTAAAGTCCAATAGTTATTACATCCTCGTTTCGTAGTTGATTTGATTCAAGTTAATGGTGTTTTAAGCTTTCAAAATTAACCAAGTTTTTAATAAGCAAATTCAACCCTCGTTCTTGGAATATTATCCATTTCAATACTCACAATATGTACCACCACAACAAGTTGAAGCAACCAATGGACTATCCTATAGGGGAGTTATGATACTAATGGATGGAGTGTGAGAGAAATTAGAGGCCACAGATGAAAGGTTGCAAGCTTATCAACGAGGAAAAAATATTGAGCAAGGGTTAGTTCTATATTTATGTTACTTTTGCTTTCCATGGAGGGCTAACCTTCAAGGGTTAGTTCCATTGTAATTTCTTAATTAGATTATGAGGTTCGATGAATAAATTTGTTTGTTCTTTTTTGTTCTTGTTGTGATTTATTTTCATCTATGTCTTTTGATTCTTAATCTATTAAAAGTGATGATTTTTACATTGTAGCAAGTTACACATTGTTAAATCTACATAATATAACAATCATATGAGTCCAAGGGTTTTTAAATTTTAATTAAGAAGTTACTTTCGTTAGATTTAGAAACTTTCATATGATTGAATGAGTTTTTGCTAATAATTGAGAAGTTACATTGATTAAAGGTAAAAAGTTTGATTATAATTAATCAAGAAGTTACTTTGATTAATTAGCTTTTTACTAGATATAAGAGGTAAAGGAATAAATGATTAGGCATGATAATATTTAATTGAGAAGTTACTTTGATTAAATTTACTATGATTAATCTGTAAGTTCTTACTTTTGATTGAGAAGTTACTTTGGTTAAAAGTTAGAAGACCAACAAATTAATTGAGAAGTTACATTTGATTGATTTGAAATCTTAGACAAGTAATCAATAAACAATAATGTTTTGGAAAACCAATGATGAATCCTATTTTGGAAAAGCAGTGGAATCACCTAATTTTCTTTACTCTTTTGGGATTGGTAAGTGCACCAAATCGTACAAATAATAAAGTGGACAAGTCCAGATATCATATCCCATAGGGACTAATGTGGTTTAAATTAATTGATTTATTACTGATAACGGGTGAGAATACCAAAACATTTATGGTTTAAAGGAAAAATAACTTTAGAATTAAAATGTAAAATATGGATAGAAATTGACACAATGGAAAGTAATATTTTGATTGAGAAAAATATCAGATAAAAGCTTCACTGAGATTGGGTTTCATGATCCAATTCAAAGCAAAAACACTAGACAATATTCTTCTAATTCCTACTCTCGCATTCACACCTTATGTAACAAGCCCTAATGTCTTAGCAACAAGTCTAAACTTTAATAAGAACCCTAATTTCTTAGACCTTTGCTTATTAAGAGTTCACATTACTGATCAAACTTATGATTTTATGAATGACCAATGATGTACTCTATGTCTAGATGCACCATCAATTAGTTGTCTATTATAGTTTAGGTTCTAATATCGTGTCCAATGATTAGTGTAAGATCCGAGAAAATTAAGTAAATAAATAAATATTTATCTAATAAATGCAAGGGCGGGAATCCCTAAGTTCATTAATATGGATAGAGAAGACAAGGAGCAATGGTAGCTTAAGTGGTTAAGAGTACTTGACTATTATAAGAAGACTTAGGTTCAAGCCTTGTGAATGTCATTAGCATATTAATTTAATTGTTTTATTATTTTAGTTATATGTTTGATCATGGTGTGTGATAATATAATCCTAGAGGTGTAGGATTTATCATGAAACATAAATTGGTTGAATGGTTGTGCAATTATTTTGTAATTAAGTTGGGGTAGGTTCGAGCCTTGGCTAGTACAATTTAGCCTTGACTTATTTGCATTTTATTATTTTTTTGGTTCTACAATGTTAGGAAAAACCTAGAAACTATAGTAGCCGAGAAATCAAAGAGTCATGGAATAATGTGTTACACTGCAATGAACTCACATGTTAATGTGGGAAGGCATTTTTTTGTGGCTACCAAAAGGGAGTTTTAGAACCCTAAAAACAGAACTTAGGAGAGTGTTAGAAGGCTGGAAGGAGTGCTCAAGGATGGAGATCAAATGGGAGATCAATTATGGTGTAAGGAAGGATTCTAAGAGTACTTTTGGAGCCAGAATTCCAGGTGAGGGAGCTGCCATTTCCTATTTTAGTGATATTATATGCAATTGCTTATATATGGGTGCATGAAAGCTTTCTCTTGAATCAAATTCTTGTATCGTTTAACTTCTTGATGTTTATCGTATATGGTTTTAGAGAGAGTATGTGTGTGCTTGTGGATTCCGTTGTATTGAGTTCTCTTTATGACCCAATCATTGCTATGATTATCATGATTCTTCTTTTTGGATTTTGTGACTCAATCATTGCTATGATTATCATGATTCTTCTTTTTGGCTTGACAAGATGTTTATAGTTTTTCTTTTAAATACGACACACTTAATATTATTTTTACTATTATTATTATTATTTTTTATTTTACCATTATTATTATTATCCTTATTATTATTATTTTATTATTATTATTATTATTACTATTATTATTATTATTCTTATTTTAATTTACTATTGTTATTATTATTATTATTATTTTATTATAATTATAATTATAATAATAATTATTGTTATTATTGCTATTATTATTATTATTATTATTTTATTTTACTATTATTATTATTATTATTATTACAATTACTGTAAGGCCCTATTCTTTTTGTACCCCTTTAACAAAAAGGGCTGCCCCAAATCCGATGGGCCAAGGAGTTGGCCCAAAGGATAAAGCTGATCCCAAGTTGCCCTAATGCTTCCACTCTCATTCATTCACAGATTTGCAGCCGTCTCTCTCAACTGTACCATTAGAGCTCTGCTAGGGTTTGCTTTCTCGTCTCGAACCAGTCCGCTCAAAGCTCAAGTAGTGCTTTTTGCTCCATGTAAGTGATTCTAAATCTACTACCTTTACTCCCTAAAGCTCTTTTTCGTATTCCTCCGTTTAGGGTTCGATAATAATCTCGTTTTCCTACCGTTCCGCTGTTCCACAAGTTTCCCAGTCTACCTCTCGAGTTGCTGTGCTTCGTGGTGAGAGCTTGGGTGAGAGCTTCTCGCCTGAGCGAGACCCTTCAGCCTGAGTGAGGGGCTGGGTGAGGTAGTGCACTGTTTAGGTGTGATTGTTATGATGAGAAATATATTATGAATTGCTATGTATGAATGACATGATTCATGAATGCTGAATGATGGATGTGGTATGAACTTGGCATGTGAACTAAATGAGATGGTTAGTGTTAAAGTAACATGGTGTTGGCATGATTTGAAATCCCATAACTATGGTTGGAGAGAAATGGTTGGGTATGGAACCACTGAGAAAGAACTGAAGAAGGGTGAATTATCAAGTGATGGTAGGTGATGTATATATAAATGTGCAATAATCTTTATCGATTGATCTGGTATGCTTGGTCCGTGTCAGTGCGTAATTCCTTGGAAATCCCTAAGTGTGATTTCCGGGTCGTGCTCCAATGGTTGGGACGAAATTCCATGGCCCCTGTTAGTGGGTGTCCATGGTGGTGCCCCATCTGTATAACTAGGTAAGGATTCAAGGTAAGGTTGCATCCTGACAATCTAAGAAGTCAGTTAGTCTCACCTAGAGCGGACTGACCCCTGTGGTGAGAGTAGTAGGAGGCCTGAAATTCATTAAGGGCTAACCTTGTGGTGAGGGAAATTGATTCATCGTAACACTTGTAACACATAGCTCGGGGGTGAGCAAAGGTATCCACCACAAGTGCAAGCATCCGCTGAATCCGACCAGGTTATATGTATCCGGATGAGTCGAGTCGTGTCATAGTGTATTGTTTGGAAAGTCATAACATGTTTAGTTGATGTGTGTATATGGGATTGTGAATATATATATTTGATGGTATGGATGAAATCTTTTGTGTTCTAGCTTACCCTACTTTCATTGTTTTGTGTTCGGCTGTGTGGTACTCCCTTTTGCGATGATCATCAACTTGTTGGTGTGAGCAGATGCGAGGAACACCCGTGGGCAACAGGGAGGTGATAGTTCCGTTGCATAGTCTGCGTAGGCTGGACCTTATCTCTTAATGGGCTTTTCTTTAGGGCTATGGCCTATGTATTTCTCTATGTTTTATTACTATACTTCGTTTGTTAGACTTTTCAACTATTTTTGTTGGCATCGTGGTGTGCCTAGTTTTGTAGGGGTGGCGTTAAGGACCCCAGGACTACGTTGTTATACTATTTATGAGTGACGTTTCTTTTAATTACGCTTATTAATTAAATGGGACGTTACAATTACTCTATTTTTATTTTTATGTTATTATTATTATTATTTTATTTTATTTTATATTATAATTATATTTATTAGTATTATTATTTTATTTTATTACATTGTCTTTATTATCATTGTTTTATTTTCTTGATGATTTTATTATCATTATTATTGTTTTAATATTATTATTTTATTTTATTACTATTATTATTATTATTATTTTATTAATATTATTGTTGTCTTATTTTATTTTAATTATTATTTTTATTTTTAAAATTTCATTTTATTATTATTATTATTATTATGATTATTATTATTATTATTATTATTATTATTATTATTTATATTATTATTATTATTATTTTTATTACTATTACTTTATTCTCATTTTATTTTGTTTTATAATTATCTTTATTATCATTATTATTATTTTATTTATTTTATTTTATTATTATTTTATTATTATTTTTATTATTATCATTGTTTTTCTTTATTGACTATTTTATTATCATTATTATTGTTTTACTATTATTTTTTTATTTTATCATTATTATTATTATTATTTAAAATTTCCTTTTATTATTATAATAATAATAATAATAATAATTATTTATATTATTATTATTTATATTTTTTTATATTTTGTTACTATTTTGTTATTATTTTTATTATTATCATTATTTTATTTTATTTATGATTTTATTATCATTGTTTTAATTTATTTTTATTATTTTATTATGGTTATTTTGTCTTATTATTTTATTTTATTAGTATTATTGTTTTACTATTATTGTTTCATTTTATTTTATTATTATTTTTTTTATATGTATTGTTTCGTTTTATTATTATTATTATTATTATTATTATTATTATTATTATTATTATTATCGTTATTGTTATTATTGTTGTTTTTTATTATTATCATTATTACTATTTTATTGCTCGTGCGATATTTTGGGGCAATGGTTATGTGTTCTTCCTGGTTTGTATATTGTTTGGTTGTGCAAGATTGTGTGTTGGGTATGACAATTTGTTTTGATAGTTTTATGTGGATTTATTGTGATTCTCCGAGATGTATAAAAGTAAGAATATGGGTGTTTGATGTATGACCATGTGATATTATGTAGTTGAGTTAAACTTAATCATATGAAAGTGTATTTACTTGTCATGGATGCATGTTTTTCGTGCACTGAGTCTCTTGTGTAAATAGGTTCATTAGAACCTATTCTAGAGTGCCAAATACTAGTAAATTACCAGTTACTGGTGTAGCGTCTGACGGAACGGTGTAAAGCGCCAGGAGATAGGTCACAAAGTGAGGTCTAGAGTAAAATCCGAGAGTTGGCACTTGGCGACGGAAGTGGTTCCGCCAAGCAGTGTGTTGTAGAAATGGGCTTAGATCAAAATCTAGTGGGTTGGCGACAAGTGTTCTGCCAAGTTGGTGGAGCTTGGTGGAGACATGGAGCTCCAAATGTAGCGAAAATGATGGAGAAAGCATGGAAGAATGGAAGGCAAGTTTGTAGGCTCTTGCTTGCAATGGATAGGTGAAAGGAATGAATGATTTAGAGGTGGTTCTAGCCTAGGAAGGGGGTTAGAGGTAAAAAGAGTAAGCTCTCTAAAAGATAACTCTCAAGTGGCAATAGTAAGGAGTGTTCTCAACTCAAAGTGTCTATTGCACAAAAATTCAAGAGTGTCTACAAATGAGTGAAATTTTGGCTTTTATATGAAGCCATTTACACATGAGAAAGGAGAGCCCTTGGATGGAGTGGGCCTTGATCTTGGCCCTTAGATCAAGCTTGGAG
>Ga0099822_1007774_pt1 | contig 13799 bp, 9 predicted proteins | sample CowpeawhiteBW_FD_76839 | JGI IMG/M metagenome (GOLD analysis project Ga0099822, IMG submission 76839) | Root nodule microbial communities of legume samples collected from California USA - Cow pea white BW | ecosystem: Host-associated > Plants > Roots > Nodule | place: USA: California | collected... | reverse complement strand
TTCATACTTCCGACGATTGGACGGTACTTGGTGTTAATTAATTGAAATTAACAATAAGAAAAACTTCAAAAAAAAAAAAAAAAAAAAAGTGTACATGCTACAATCAGTGTGTTGACTCTAGGTGATTGATTCATGGAAGTGTGTTTTCACTCTAAAAATAACATTTAAATTGGGCTGGATGTGGCCCGTCAAGTTGGAAAACTTGAAGGTCCATGGACAATGAACAACACGTGCTTTGTTTGATTATAGTGAAAACAATTATTATTAATATATTATGATGAAGCAAACTTAGTCTTATCTAGATGTAATGAGCAGAATATATGATTGCGTAGTGATGCAGCAGTGAAACACGAGTCTTACAAACGTGTAATTCGTAAATTATCCACAAACAGGTTTTGTATAATTCATTCTTTTGAACGTTTTTTTCTTCTCACTTAGAGTTCGTTTCATCTTCCCCACGTGCATTCTATCGCATTCGTGAAATATTTATCGATTTTACTTCGGGCTACGTGTGTATCAAAACACACTTGAATTCAATTACTTAAAAACGACCTGAAATGAATTATATTCTCTCTTCCATATTGAATTTATAACTTTTCTTTTCAATTCAGTTTAACACCAATCACACGAATCTGCACATTTCGTATAACTTTTTTCCTAATGAAACAGCCTTAGTGATCAACCAAACTTTTCAACTTTTATTCAATTTATATTTTTTCATCTATACATAAGAGTACATAAATGAAAAAAAGGTGTAGCTAGCTAGCATATGCTGGATCCTAGATCTAGATAGTTGAAGTCCAGAAGAAACAAATTGTGGACAAAAACTATCTGCATCAGAGAAAATGATTGAACATATATAGCTAAAGGAGATGGTTTAAATTATGTTATTTCATTATAATAGCATTAAGAAGAAAAAAAGAAGTTATAGAAAAACTAAAGAACCCGACCCGGTTCCAAGGTGGCCATGGTTCCTTGGGTGGTGCGAGGGACAGAGCACCAGTTATAAGGAGAGGAAGATGATAAATTCAATTCCAATGTTTGAGGTTTCTGCCCCTGGTACCAGTTCGTGGAGGACACAGTTGAGGGTGGTGCAACGATGTTGTCTCTGCTTGGGGGCGCGGTAGCAATAGGTGAAACCCTTTGGAAAAGTTGATTATGCAGTTCAGGGTTGAATTCGGGTGCACCCGTAAGCCGCTGAACAAGGTCGCGGAAGTTGATAGCATCCACCTTGTACACTCTGATCGGTGTCGGTGCCACTGGTGCCACCGGCGCCTTCTTCCAAGGTTTTGCTTGTGCCTTCCTCACAGAATGAAGCAGAGAATTAGATTTGGACGCTGCAGGGTAAGAGCTGGAATAAGCTTCCATAACTTAGATCACTAGTTTGGTTGGTTTGGTTTGGTTTGGTTTGATTTTCTGTGGGGATGACGATGATTAAAATTGGATGTGGATGGTGGCTATAAGATAGTACGATGTTGGTGTTCTGCTTTTGAACTTGTATTTATAGATTGTCGTGTTCAAATTGAGGGTAACGATGATGAAGGAGGGTGCATTGTTGCATGGAATGTCAATAAAAGACAACGACTTGAGGATGGGGCAGCTCAGGATTCAGACGTGATTTTTGTCTTGACCGTCGGCGGAACATATCATCATTAATGCATATGCGAACTCATCGCATTCATGGTCAAAATAATGAGGTTGGATGGATCAGCATCTTAATTATAATATTATTACTATGATTATTTTTTTTATATAAAATGTATCCTCCATGCTTGTCTTCTTTCAACATTATGTTTTGAATAATGTGATTTCTTGTTTTTAAAAAATATGTGAATCATGTGATTTTTTGTTATTTGCTTGTGTTAAAATAACTATCATCTTCAAACTTTTATTTTATTAAATTTACTTAACTGGAAAAATAATAATTTTTAGATTTTATTCTTATAACTCCGTGTCACTGTTTTTGTCAATTGAAACCAAACTACTCATGGAATGAAAGGACACTTCCATTCTGTTGGCAACAACATAATTTATTTACTCTTAAACTATTTTTCCAATATAATCTTAATGTTTTAATTATAGCCGCCTAGCTTCCGCCATTAAATTAAAGTGCTACACTCATAAACTGTCAATTTCAATATATATATATATATATATATATATATATATATATGAGAAATGATAGATTGACACCTACATTTGGTCACTTTTTTTATCATCTTAAAATTAACTTGTAATTCAAGACAAATTAACTTATAAATATGAAAATGGTAAAAAAAATGGTAAAATGTGGTGTCAATGTGCTTTTAAATAATTGTTGGTGCCTTTTGGAATTCAGAAGATTGAGCGGTTGCTAGAAATGGCCAACATCACAAACTAGACAGAGTCTTTTTCTTTTTACTATTTTGGGACAGGGAAATGATAAATTATACAAGTGCATGTAAGCTATGGATATTGGTCCCTATTTTTAACCTTGTTAATGATGTGGCTGAGTGCTGGGGTACAAAGACTTGTGCCCTAAAATATTCTTGATTACAAAAATTATTTTAGCAAATAACAAAATTATTTACAGCAAAAGTAATTTAAAAAAGAAATAATTTGTGTAAAGTATCTTTATTAATCTGTGAAAATAAAAAATTAAATCTAAAAATTAATAACTGACCAAGGATTGAGGGTCAAGAAGAGTCAGTTAAATAATGAGTGTGAGATCGATTGATTAGTCGTGAAATTTGAAGAATAGCCGCCTGAAAGTGTTATTATTGCATGATTGATGATTGTATTACGCACGTGTCCATTCTATATTATCATCATCATCATCGTAATAACAATAATAAAAATAAAAATAAAAATAATAATAATTATTATTATTATTATTATTTAAGTTTGAAGAACTAATGGTATCTGCATTTGACCAAATTCCGTACCACAAGCTATTAAACTCCTGGCTTTTCTTTTAGCAAAATGCCTCTGTTATTCCATTTATTTAACTATACATATATGCTACAAATATAAAGTCTGCAACAGTTTTTTTTTTTTTTGGATTTTTCCAACCGATGTTAGTTGTTGGCAATTAATATTTAAAATGATTTATGTGTGACCAAATTAATTATCAAAAGAACTTTGATATTTTCATAGTGATTTTGTTGCTTCTATATACACTACTGTTTGTTATTTACCAAAGTGCGAGTAAATAATCAGAAGATGATGGAATGAAAGTGTGATCGCAGGAAAAATGTGTAAAACTTGGTGAAATGGATTTCAACTTTTTCCATCTAATATAAACATTTTATTTTCTTTTAATTTGAAAAATGTGATAGAAAAAAAGGTTTTATTTTATAGATTTACCATTAAAAATGCCGATTAAAAAAACTACCATAAAAGTTTCTTAGCAAAAAAAAAAGAGTTATGGTTTTGTATTTACACAAATTTATTTTATCTCATTTTGTTCTGTTCTGCACTCCATTACAATATTCAAACATAACTTTAAAGTTATCGCGGTAAGGCTGAATTTCAAAAAGAAAGTCCAAATTCAACAAGTTCAAAGTTGAGTTAACATAATTTTTTTTTAATTAACTCGACTTAAGTCAAATCTAATTCAGTTAAAGATATGCGCACATGTTAGATAACTAAGTCTTATTTTTAAGATTCCATATCCCTCTAAGTTGTGAAATAAATGTTTAGCATTAGGCATCCCTGTTTAAAATACGAATAATATTTGTTAAAATGGTATTACGTTAAGAATAAAGTTACGATATAGTGTTATTATTTATCGATTTAATTTCTAATTTAGTATTAGACCTGCATGTTTAAAAATATTAATATTTATAAAAATGATATTACGTAATTACTTATTGGTTTAATTACCCATATTAAATGTAGAAATGTTTGAAAATTTGAAATAAGTTACTGTATAGAAAATATTTTAGAGACAGGACACAGGTGTAGATCATAATCAACGTTTTTTATATTTTGGATCGAACATAAATTACATGGGCATAGCATGCCTGATGAATATAATATAATATATTTTTTCTTGTTCACAGAAGAATAAAAATGTGAGAAGGGAAATGATGCGAGTCAATGTTTATGTGCTGAATTTTTAGGGTTATTCTTCACTCTTTAACTCACAATCTTGTCATCCTCCAGTGACGAGTCAACAAAAAACGTGAGCCAATTAAGCCATTTTTTTTTTTCACATCAGTCATTCGCGCAGACACCATGCTTTTGACTTTGGACTTTTTCTTTTATGTCTACCCTTTGATCCCTTACACCTTTTCTTTTATATAAAAAAAAGCAAATAAAATCGAAGCAAAAAACATTAATATTAAGGAGTAATTTCTAAGAGTATTCCCAATATTATTTTTCTTTGGTACATGGAGATATTGAGTTTTAATTTATTCAAACATTTTATTGTTTTAAACAATAAAAAAATCATTATATTTTAATTAAAAGAACTTATTTATATTAAATAAAGTTAGTTAATACATTTCAATAATTTTTAATCATTACAACAATAGTTCCCTCAGTTGGTAAATGGATACAGTGTTAAAAATATGTTTTATGTTTCAACAATTTGATTATGGGAGTGAAATGAGATTAGAGGTTGTGAAGTAGAATGTAAAATGTATCAAGTTATCATGTAATTGAAAAGCGAGGTGAAAAATAGTTTTTGTTTGGTCCATTTACCCAAATGAAAATGAATAAATCCTTATATTAAGCATAGAATTGAAATGCTGAGAAAGAAATCACTGAATAAATTATAGCTTGTGGTTTAACAAAATCGTAAAGAAGGGCCTTTAAAATTAGCAATTCCTGACCTTGTATAACTACAATTTTTTTTTAATAGTTAAATATATTTTTTATTCTTTAATTTTCTCTGAAAATTAAAATGAATTCTTTTTAAAAATTTTATTTAATTCAGTTATTTAAATGTAAAAAAAAAATGAATTTAATTATTTTAACCAAATTTTTTTTATGTTTATTTGATGTTTCAAACGCGTTCCATACTAATATTTAAATTTGTTTATACCATTTGACACATTTTCATTTTAATATTAATTGAAAAATACATTTGTAACGTCAAATAAACTTAAAAAAATTAAATTCACATATTTTAAAATATATGAACTAAATTTGTTTAAATTTTTAAAAATAAACTAATTCGAACTTTTAATAAAATTAAAAGATAAAAAATATATTTAAGCTAATTACTTAACTGCGCTTCTCACATTGGACTCTATTTTTCCTGGCTTCCCCATGCTTTGTAGTGATGGTAAGGTGGCACTGGACTATCACATATAAAATAATAAAATGTAAAAATCATGTTAACTATTTAAGCTTAGTATATGTGTAAAAAAAAAGGTTGATATTTGTATTATATAATTTGTTTAAGATTTAGTCTTACTAAAAATAATATATATATATATATATATATATATATAGAAATTTTTTAACTTACGGTCTAAAAAAGTTATTTATGTTGTTATATTTATTTAATTTATTATTATAAATAATTTATTTATACATCCAGAGTTATATTTTGTAGAGTCCACTATTTGGAATCTTAGAATGTATTTAGTACGTATAATTCATTTCTGGAAACGTCGCTATAAATATCACTAAGTTTTCAAGCTTTTTAGAGTTTTTGTATTCCATCCCCCATTGATGATAATATTTTGTTGAAAAGTATTGGTTAAAAGAAGTCATGACAACGCAGTTTCTTGAGAATAATTTTAAAATAAAATATCTTTTTGTATACTGTATATGCACCACTTCACAATTTATTTTTAAGAATATTTTATCTTTAAATAATAAAAATAAAATGTGTGTAGAAATTTATTAGATATCAAATAATAATACCTTTTTAAAAATTGATAGTAAACAAACCCCAAAATACTGAGAGACAGAACCTTAAACGAATCCCTCCTTCGACGCTGTATAGTAGATCCATCTCCGCGAGTGTCACATTAAATTTCAAATTTTGATGTTGGTTTGATGAACCCTAATGACAGAAAACGCAGGTTCAATGAAGCCATCGTTAATATGCTATATCCCTCCTCTCCTCAGGTATATCTTTCTGCCTCTCATTATTTTCTTTCAATTCCAAGGTTAATAGTATTCTTTTATCGTCGTCTAGCGCGAACGAGAGTTGGAACCTGCGGAACCCTTGATCGAAGAGTCTGCTTCTGACGTTATTTCAGGTACGATTTTGGACAGCAAGAACCATGCTTTAACAATCGCAAGCAAGAATTGAAAGAAACATTGTTGAAATGTAGGTACTTTGGATCATAGTGACAACAACTCCTCGACTAGCGTTGACGAAGAGCATGACTCAGAAACAGAGAAGCTCAGCAGGGCCCAGCGAAAGAAAATTCGGAAGAAGAAGCTGAAGGAAGAAGCCGTTCATCGCGGAAAACTTATTGGACCGCTGTTGCCTCTGACTTCCACTCGTGTTGCACGCGATGCTCCACCTGTTCGATCAAATGCTTCTGAGGAAGGTTCCAAGAACATGCTCACTATTTTTTTATCAATGTATTGTTGTGTTATTGATCGCGTTATGCATGCTGTCTCTGACTTTTATGCAATACACCTTGGTTTAGGTGGTGAGGCGGATTGTTGTGGTAAATCAGGGAAAGTGAAGCACCGTAGGATGGCAAAAAGGCTTGCCAAACAAAAGGGAAATGCCTCTACTTCGGACAACACAAATCAAAGTTCCGGTGAGGACCTCAGAGAAGCCCGTTTGTAAGTATATGCTGGAAACAATCACAAAATAGAGATGTTATTTTTTAGACTAAAGTTGAGCTCGTGATACAGAGGCTGTATTAAAACGAGTTTGCATGTTGTTACTCAACAAATTTCCTTGGTTAACAGCATCTTTCTGTGACTGTGGTTTACTTGATAATTTCATTTATTACCCCCTCAATTTGTATGGGGAATGTATGAATAGATCATCGACCACGAGAGGAGAAAGTGGTAGACGGATTTAATGGGTTTACAGTTCTTCCATCCAGGGGGTGAAGAACGAGAAGTACTGTAATGCAATTTATGGTTTAAGTTTCTTGACCTCCTATGGTTTAAGTTGGTAATCTATTTATGTTTACAAACATGAATTTTTCGTCTCGCAGCAACGAGTTTCGCAATTCCTCTCAAATTTTCATTCTCTCACCTTTTCCGATCTCCTTGACCATTGTTGTGTAGTGTCGATCCAAGTACTGAAAGACTGTTTCTTCTGTCTCTTCCGGCACCTTTCTCTTCTTTTCTTACTCTACCTTCATAAAATTCATAAACCTCAAATTATCTCTCAATAAATTATAATAAAAAGCTAAAAGTTATGCACAATCCCTTTCTTTTTAATGAATTATATTCCGAAATGTGTATTTAATGAATTATATTTCGAAATATGTATTCCAAAATATATTTTTGAATTTAGAAACATTTTTCAAATTCAAAATTCAAAAATATATTTAAAAGAAAAATACATTAGACTATATAAGAAAATCAAAGCATAAACACTAACACAGATCATAAGAACTTTTACGAGAACAAGGTCCTTCTATATGAGTTCTTTTCTGTAAATTATCCAATCTTTTATTAAATAATAGTGTTGAACTTGGATTAATAATAATTATGTATACTAAGTAAGGAAAATCACTTGGTGTGTAGGTTCTAAAGAGTTTGGGCATCTTAAATGCTCTGTTAAATATATTTCATTACTTGCCAATAAAAAAACATTAAAAAATGTACATTTTGAAATATATTTTTTAATCTATAAATAGCTTTTGAATTACATATTTCGAAATATATTATTATAAACTTAACTTAAGGATTAAACGGGTCGAGTCACATTGAAAGTAGGTTGACCACAACACACCAACAACGCTATTAACTTTTTTTTTACAATTTTTTTTTTATTATAATTATTTACTACTTCTAATTATATAAGTTTATAATTTAATATTTTTAAATACTAAAATATTGTTCAATAATATTTGAATAATTTGCATGTTTGATTTATTTATTTATGTGCTTTTATATGTTGATACTTTAAACTTTAACTATTATCTTTATAATAATATCTCGAGAACTAGATGAACACTTTGATTCAACTAATATAAAAAGTAAATTGAGTCACTCCACTCTCACTCCAATGCAATAAATTACAAAAATAAAATAAAAATATTCGTAAGTGAGTCAACCCACCAATCTGTGATGGGTTGGATCGAGTTGCAAAAATTTTTGCTCACAAAAAAGTAAGTTAGATTGAGTTGACTTATTTTAGCTCAACCTGTGGTGAATCAACCTCTATGAAATTGGTTAACTCATTTTGATACCCTTAATTGTGACTTTAACTCTCCCACTAATAAAAGAAAACTAATGACTAACATTTGCCACTATACCCATGAGGTGCAGGAAGAAAAAGTTGGAGTGGAGCAGTTTGAGGCGCTCACAAAAGAAATTGTTTATTGAAGGTTGGATTGAGATGCAGTAACTAAAAAAACAACAAAATGGGTTGTAAAAGAGCAGTGAATTGATTCACCAAATAAATGCAAATAAATTGGAAAACATATCAGCCAAAAAATTAATACAATAATCACTAACTAATATAACAAAACAGCAAATACACTCACTGACGAATGACGGTAAAAGACAAAAAAAAAAAACTATAAGTGTTAACAGTTTAATTTATTAATATTAACAAACTTACAATCATAAATCAATTTTAGTGAATTGTAATGAATAACAAAAAGAAGCCTTAAACATTTTGGTTGTGTTTGTTCAATGTGATCTCTATTTTTGTTAGGAATTCAATTAGTTCTTAATTTTTGTGAATTTTAGTCAATTAGATGAGGATTTTTTTTCAAGAATCGTTTGGGCTCCTGAATTTAGAATTGAGTTTAAAGGGTTTGCAAACGAAAAACTCACATTCCAAAAATGCACGCCACAGTCCATGGCTTATTGGGCCATCTTGATTTTGGGTACACTAAAACATCTGCCATAACAAGGTCACAGAGCTTAACACCGTTATTTTGCTATACTTGTATATATGTAACACGTGCAGCCACTAGCCTGGTGAGAAAAAGAGAGGGAAAGAAAAACAGGCAAAAAAGTCCGTCACCACAGTAACTAATATATATATTAACATGGGTGGGTATGGTACTAAATGGTATAAGTGTTGAGTGTGACCCCACAATCCCGATAATAATACAGATCGATGAAAGAAAGCTCTGTACTCATGCACATGCACATGCTCATGCCCATCATCTATCCATGTCCGCAGTAAAATGTATCCAACCTCACTGGGTCCTTCACACTGCACATCCAAAATTAAGCATTTATTACATCCACGATAAAATGTTTCCGCAACAAACAACAAACAAGGTAGGGTGTTCCATTTTTTGGAATTGTCTTGCACATTTTAAACACCTCAAGATTCAAACAAAGAAAAGGTTCTTCAAAAAAAATCAGCTTATCAACTGTATGAATGCAAAAAAAAATTAGTAAAAGTGGTCTTTTAGCCAATGCCATGATTGTCAGAATCAATAATCCAGTTAGTAATGATAAACATTGTTGGGTGTATGTAGATTGACTTCCTTGGATTGAGTGAATGATTTGAAGATGATGTTGGTTGAGCCACAAACAACAACGTAACTGGCACCCTACCCGCATGTTGCAATAATACAAGGTATCATTTCATTCGATTGCCCCAATCCATACCATATTCAAATCTTGTCAGTGTGCACAAACTCAACTTCCTTCATTTCTTCACCACTTCCTATTTGTCTTCATTCACGTTTCACTACTGTTATGCCTATGTAACTCTGGATGTTACGCAAAGCTTTGGTTCAGTAAAAGGACCGGTGTTGTTGAGATAAAATGAAATACCATTTTTTTCATTAGAAAATAATACTCTGCTAATAATGATTGTACAATATCCAAGTTTCAATAGTGAATAACAACGTATTATATATATAATAATTTAATAGTCTTTAAGAAACATAACCGTTTGAATACTCTATTTACTGGAAGTAAACAAAATCTTATAATTATTACAGAGGATTTCACTTTACGCTGTCACCGGTGGTTTGAGAGGATATTTCGGCGGGGGAACCAGAATAGTTGGGTTCTAATTTACACAGCAAGGTAATAATAATAATCAAAAAGAGCATTTATTTAGTCAAAAGAAAAAAAAGGTGAGGGAGACAAAATTACCAAAGAATATGGGACAAAGCACCAAACAAATTAAAATAGATTTTGGGGATTCGGGAAGAATGAAATGATCCCTTTCATTTTAATTATCACTTAAACTGGAATAAAATATTTTATAATAATAAATAAACTACTGGTTCAGGAATATTAGTTGACATTGGTGAAGAATATTAGTAGATTAGTTAAAGAATTACCTGGGGTCATGGTCATAATCGTCATGATGATGATGTCATGGATGAGGATAACCAAAAGGGAGAGGGGAAACGGAGTTAAGGAGTAGATCGGGGCGCCGGAAACCGTAATTGCGCAGGACCTGATTATCGGCGAAATTGAGAGCTTTGTGCATTCCGTTCCAGCAATCGTCGGCGGAATACATGGCATTGTACTTTCCGCTGCAGGGTTGGCAACCGGTGAAGTGCGTGATGAAGGGTCTCCGCGAGCTCCCTGTACTGAATCCGGCACCCTTCAAATACTCCTCCCTCGTGTCACCGTAACTCTCGCTCACCTTCTCGGCGTGGCGCCTCCTTAACCTGCGCACCCCTTTCTCCATCTCCGTGTATTTCTCGCTGATGTTCTGCAGCGTTCCCACGATCTCCTTCCAGTAACCTTCGAAGTAGTAATCGCTCTCCAGGTAAATCCTGTCCGCCCATTTATTCTTCTCGATCGCGATCAGATACGCCAGGCCCGTCTGATCGTCTGACTCCGGGAAGAACTTGTCCTTGAAAGTTGACCGCAGCGTCTTTCCCCATTTCTCGTAATTGGGCGTCTGCGGGCCCATGCTGGCCCACGAGTCCATGAAGTCCAAAGACCACTGACAGTTTCGGATCAAGAAGACGCCGGCGTTCAGGCCCGTCCAACTTCTTTTCTCGTGAATCAGGTGGGGCCACCCGTGAACGACAAGGTTGTGCCCCTTGTAACGCTCCAGAGGGAGCTTGAACTCCATGTCGGTGAACAACGCGTCCGAGTCAACCCACCAGATCCACTCGGCCTCCGGGTGGGCCATCATCGCGGCCCGCACCACAGGGTACTTGGCCCAATACGCGAACATCTTGGGGTCTAAGAGTGCGTTGTTGTACAAAATATCGTACCCGTGTAGCCGACAGTAGTCCACCTTGTTCTTAAAAAACCGCAGGAGGAGGTGGTCGCCGATAGGGTTCCGGCACGGCTCCGGCTGCGACCCGGTGATCATCAAAACCCTTTCTCGTGCTCCGGCGGAAAACGAAGGGTGGAGTTTGAGCCACTCCCTGCGCTTCTCATCCCAGTTCCGGACTTTCTTGTCCATGGTGTACCCCATTTGCGGGTCGTCGAAGAAGGTTTTGTCTGGAGGGTCGAAAGTTAAGTCGGGAGTGCGGGACGACGCGGCGTCGTTTTGGGAAAGGGTTTCGAAGTTGAGGGTGTCGTTGGGGAAGGTGGTGAAGGAGGAGAAACCCCAGACGAGGACAAGAGCGGATAATGCTCCTCCAAGGAAAAGGCAACCGTCGGAGAGGAATATAGAGGAGTTTTTGTTTCGGGAATTGGGCTTCGCCATGGGAGAATTGTTGCTGCTAATGTGCTGGTGGTGGTGGTTATTAGAGAGTTCAGACGTTACCATTTTAGTGAAGTGTGGAGACTGGAAACGTTGCGTGATGTGTTGCACAGAACTCTGGCCACTTTACTAGTGTTGGTTACAAAAAAATTAACAGAGTCTGTGACTCGAAGCAGAAGAGTAACGCATAGTATAGGTTTCTAACATTGGAAACTCTCTGGGACTATCTTTATGCGCATTGTTGTTGTTTATAAGAAAGAGGTAGCGCGCCATCTACGGCATGCGAGAACTCCCAAAAATAAAGTTAAAAGTAAAAAACAACTAAAGGAGCTTAACCAAACAAATAAACGACAATTTTCGAAACGTTAACTACAAAACTTTGTTTGCTCTAATTTAATTTATGTTACGCATTTACATTTTATTCTGCCTTTTAATGAAAAAGAATCAGAAAACTGACTTTCCAGATTCTAATTTCTTTTCTGATGACTGTTTCATTCAAGCATGTATACATACAAGGACAGTGATGGATGAAGAAAGAAAGGATGAGATGAACATGTGAAAGCTTTAAATCATGTACAGTACCAAATGGGCCAAGAAAACTGATTTTATAGGTTTATATCGTGATTGAAGCTGCTGACTAAAATTAAAAAAACCAGGGATTGAAAAGTGTGTTTCTTTTTTACCCAAGCCAAGTATATACTCATGAAAAACCAGAATGGTAGCAGTAAGAATAACTCAGTTTGATTTATATTCTTTGTAACAATAAATAGAGGTAGGGTTCTGTATTACACCATTTATTTACCTTGCATATTACTCCGTTGCTGATATTAATTCCTTTCAGAGGGATTACCGAAGTAGGGTACGTACATTTACTTTGTTTCGTTGCAATTCACGTGCCTTTCATCGTATTATAGACACGTGGAATGTGACCGACACGTTGGTCCCGCCAAACCCCTTAAAGTCCATTCCAACTTTCTTTCTACCAGTATCTCTCTCAATCTAACAAGCAAACTACCGCATATATATTTAAAGGTTATTTCAGATTCACAAACAGAATAAGTAACTAACTTTATGTAAAAGTGCATAGATTATCAAAGTATAATATTCTCTGCAAAGCAATTAAGTATTTATTCAAAAAACTACAAATTATCTGTATTACGATTTTTCTTACTTATTATATACCTATTCAGCCAAGGATAAACGTGTGAAAACACCAACAAGAATACAGTTATCTTCAACATGCAATTGTTTCCGTCGGTTTTCTCGTTTTAAACATGCAAGTTAGAGGAACAAAGTTTATTTATTTTTTCCACAGTTATGAGTGGAAAAAATTAAACTGTTAGTCTGTGGTCCAAGTATTTCCAATCAATTCAAGAATTTCTGCTCTGGGTCAGACACACTATTGGTTATTGACCGGTTACAGTTGAAATAAAACAATACACATTCTCATTTCACAATCACATGTTGATGTAGCGGCACTGACGGTCGCAATTTAAGGTTTAGGGTTATATTTCTTCTATTTTTTCTACTATACAAATTTTGATGAAATTATCTTTTGTTGCGCAATTTTAATTATGAGATGCTTCCGGCATTTAAGCTAAGACTCGACTTTAACGGGTCAACAATAACTTTTTCATGTTAAAGATGAAATGAATGTGCAAAGTGGTAAAGTATAGAGGGAAAATTAGTATGAAGAGGCCAAACATATATATGAAAGGCGCAAATTATACTAATTAATGAATGCACGTCTTTTGTTGTCGCTTTTTGAGGAACTCAATTGGGTCCAAAACTTTGAAAGGGTGTGATGTGGTTGGGTACAACATGAGAGATTTCAGTTTCCTTTTTATTTTTGATGAAAAAGAACGTAACTACGTGATTGCGGAGAGCCAATATTTTTGACACGTAACAGTTTATAGGGCAACGAAATGATTATGTTATGCATAAGTATTGCCTTCAATCATGCACAAATTAAAGGCTCCCTCTTTATTAAGCCCATTTTGTGTGTGTGTGTGTGTGTGTGTGTGTGTGTGTGTGTGTGTGTGTGTGTGTGTGTGTGTGTGTGTGTGTG
>Ga0099822_1007771_pt1 | contig 13801 bp, 7 predicted proteins | sample CowpeawhiteBW_FD_76839 | JGI IMG/M metagenome (GOLD analysis project Ga0099822, IMG submission 76839) | Root nodule microbial communities of legume samples collected from California USA - Cow pea white BW | ecosystem: Host-associated > Plants > Roots > Nodule | place: USA: California | collected... | reverse complement strand
CGCCACTAAAATCTCAAAAAAAAAAAAGAAAAAAAAAGAAACACATTTACAAAAAAAAAAATATATCAAAAAAAAAATATATATATATATATATATATATATATATATATATATATATATATTAAAGGTATGTAACAGTTCTGAGAGCGATTAAGTACACAACTCAACCACAGACAGCTTTGCATCTTGAATTGGAAGAAAAAACCAAGCATAGCACGAGACAATACATGCAATTTAACATTATTGTTTCATTATATGAAATGCCTGATTACAGCATATGTCAGTTTTGATTAGTTGTTCCTTTCAACAAACACAAACAAAGTAACTAACCGATGTAAAGACAAAAAATCACCAACCTTGTCCTGACGCCATTTAGTTTCCCATTGTGCATCCAAGATCTTATCAGAGATTTCTCTTTGGGCATTAAGAAGAACAGTCATTTCATAAAACTTTTCTGGATTTTTGAGATCCTCCTCACTCCAAGACGATGCATTCAATGGAAGGTCCAGCTCCTGCCAATTTTCTGCGGTTTATGTCTCATTTCTGAGCAGGATATGCCTACAACTTACACTACTTAATTTTCTTTTCTCAAATGGTGGAGGGAGTGACCAACCTAACAATAAACTTTGTAGTGAAAATTTTTGATGGCACATTTTATGAAGATCCTATGACCCTTTTTGCATGCTGTTAAATTTATATGCTTACTTTTATGCATTTGAGCCAGAGGCTCGCAGCAATTTTGAAAGGTTTAGGCCCCACTGATTTTCCATTGAACAGCTTAAAGAAATCAAAGGAGAAAACATTGAAAGTGTCCTGTAGTAGAATGCACTTCAAAAGGGTCATCCTTGTACATTGCTTACAAATTACATGTATTAGTTGGCTTTTGTGAGGCTATAAATATTTAAACCAAATTAGCCATGCTGGTGGATCACCAACATTAGACTTGTTCACTGCAAAGCCATAAAGAGGCTTGTTTGGACCAGCTTAGAGGCCAGCTTCTTGTTTTTTAAATCATACTGACCATGTCAATCCATTATATGCAACTGTCTATGGTTATGTATGCCCATTCTAACCAACTGGGGATAAAGAATTCAAGGAGTGCAATTATCAAAAGCTCATTATAATTTGTAAGAAAATTGTGCACATTAACTAAAGGAATAACTAACAAATGATACGTGAAGATCGTAAATACATACACCCCAGTTTGACGGTCTTGGTGGAGGATCAAGCTTCATAACCTCTGTCTCGAGTGCCTTTTGAGCCTTATAATAAGGAACATTTTTCACTATGACAGGATCATCCCTTGCACGATCAGGATCAATAGATATCAAGGCCTATGATGACATCAATTCAAAATAAAAAAACATTGTAAAATTTAATCCAGAGAAAATTACATAATTTTAAGATGAACACAACTGTCAATCAACCACATGAATAACTCCATATATAGATTCCAAGTAATACAAAACTACCACAATTATCAGAAAAATAGTAAGAGAATAAGCTTTTCTTCCATTTATTTTAGCAACTTGATGAATCCCCAGCATACCCAACATTTATTTGCTGTGTCTTTCACATCTAAAATATGAGCATAGGCATTGCTACATAACCATGGCTAGAGCAAAGGATTAAAAGCTTACCTCCTGCAGATACTCCCACCCTGGTTTCCTCTTCGCCACCACATCTCGGAGTTGATCATACCGCCTAGATTCCTAAATTCACTCACAAAAAGGAAAAGGAATAGATATATTTAGAAACATAGACTTAACCAACTTCAATAAAGCATGAACGTGACAGATGATGATTTAGGCTGTATAATGTCTGGTTAACTCTTGGAAAGGTTAATCGAATGAAAGGTTGTACAATCAGAGTTATGATTCCCTTTTTTCAATTCCACTTTAAATATTAAATCCTTCCACACCACTTTCCTCAGCAATTTGAAATTCCAGGTATTTACTGGCATACAGGTGAAAGTACTTAGTCCAAAGAATATCTTCCAACACATTATGATTGCCAGCTAGAGAAATATACGAGTTTATTCGGTCAATAGGTTCCGTGAATCCTTCACTATTAAAAGACACACAATGAGAAGAAACAGCATAGGTGCTTGGCAAATTAATTCGGTGCTGGAAAAAGTGATGAAAACCTACAAAAAACTACAAGCCAACAGATTCATATATCAATTCAGATCAGTTGTTTCTTTTATTTTCACAAAATTAAAATTCTACAAAAAAATCTCTTAAAAGAGGTGCATGTTCCACTGAGCTCAAAGAGTGAGAATGAATTAACGTTAGCAGAAAATAGAGGAAATTAAATTTTCACTTGTAGGTGTGCAGCACAAAAGGAAAACCAGGTCATTGAAAATGATTCTCATCCCTCCGGAAGTAGCTAGGAACAGAAGTACATTACTTTTGTAGTACGTTCCTAATCAAAATATAAGGGTAAACGAGCAAAAACACATTTCATGTGTTTAATCCTGAACCTCAACATTGTATTTTCACATTTTATTCATATTTCATGACAAATTTGCAACGAAAAATTGTTTCAAGAAAGTATGTAATTTCATCATTTCTTTTACCAAGCAATCATTTATCATATCATAGGGTAATAATTAGTGGAGTAATCGTACTGAACTGTGGAAAGGAATAAAAGTGATAACCTTGTATTGCCACCATATTTTCTGCTTCACGTCATCATCATAGGTAAATCCACCCATGATCTGAGGAAATGTAATCAGCCAAAATGCAGCAATACTAGGATCCTTCATGCTGTGAACTATGTGCTGAAAAGGGAAAAAACAAAAACAACAAATAGTTATGATTTCAATGTCAAAAAAGTGTAAGAAATCAGAAGAAAAATAATTTTTTTATATTTTATGTCTTCTCTTGACACACTAACTTAACCAATAAAAGTTTGCATGAAATGCTAATCTAAGAGAAATATGAATTCAAATGCATAACACAGAAGTAAAGAAATGAGTAAAAATGCCTAGGATCAAGGTTTGTTTCAGTTGCATGTGAGAGGAATCTGTATAATATTGTCAATAATAAATAATGACAACTTAGAATTGACACTGACCTCATATGGGTAATCCATTTTTTTCAACACATTATAAGCTTGCCATGGAGGCTCCATAATCTGCAAAAAGAAAAGGATGCTTAAAACAATATGAAATAGCTTTACACCTACTTGTTAAACAGTTGATCCAAAAAATAATTTTAACATCTATTCAGATATAGTGTATTTTAATTTTAATATATTACATATTATTGAGAAGTAAAATAAATAATCCAATAAATCTTTAAAAAGTTATGAGAGTCTCGTAAGGTTTAAATAGTGTCATTGTTACAAGAGAAATCAACCAAGTGTTTGTGAAAATATGTTGAGGAAGAAATTTTTTTATTTTGTAGCAATTACAACTTACAAGTATAATTACATCAAAAGAATTCACTGTTTTGACTAATCAATGGTTATTATACAATGTATCTGATGGATTCTAATTCATTTATGAAATTAAAAATAAAAATTGGGGTATGTGGGTATGAATTGGTTAAGAGAAAGTGAGAAAATATAATATTGAATCACTAAGTGACATATCAATCAAAATACTGGTGTGAAAACAATGGATTAGTTTAATTGTCAAAGCCACATTTGGCTACATATTATAAATAGATTATTAAAACTTCACGGGTAATATTAAAGATAAAAGTATGAAAGGGTTAAATCCAAAAATGGGAAAAGAACCAAGCACCAAAGACTCAACAATACTCACATCATCTGCTGAGATCCTAACATGCACCAATCTGTGTTTGCATTCAGGACAGCTCATTACACCCTGTGTAAAGTCAAAAAATTCTTCAAAAAAGAGTCAAAACGCATTGAATTTTAAAGTTACCAGAAGAAGCACATACGAGACTAATTATTGAGCAAAAGATAGAATTCTCTTATGGTGGGAAGGGTGTGTGTGTGTGTGTGTGTGTGTTTGTGCAAGCGTGAAGGGGAAGGACTAAAGTTTACTCATGAACTACTACTTCAGTGGGAAGAAACCTATTCATGAAAACAAAATGTTGGATGAAAAGTCAAGTTGTCTTGGAATTTGACTCCCACCGTTCCATCACAAGTTGGGCACTCTTTTGAAGGAAGTGGTTTTTGAAAATCCAATGATGATGGTAGATGAACCAACTCAGCCCGATTGTTGGCAATGGCGTCTGCTACAGATTCAGCAGTTGGCTTCTCTCCACTAAAAGTTAATAAGTTGAAGAACATATAAGGTGCATACAAATTGGAGGAGAATCTCACAAAATAATAAACGAGATGCACTAAAAGAAATAAAAATATAAGAGAATTATCCATTAAAAGAATTCTGCACTATCTTACATGCCCATTTTATATAAATCAGACACACATTGCCTTACTTGACAAAAGATATTTTCACTGCAGTCCAGATATTACTACATTAATTTAGTGTGACTTTAATGATCAAGGTCAACAACCACCATTTTAGAAAAATTAATTGGCATAAAATTAGTATTAGTTTGTTAAGAAGTGGATTTTAAGTTTAACTCAAACCCACAAACAAGCTTAAAAGATAAGGTTTGCACTCATTTGTATAATGTAAATTGGTCTTATCTCTAGTTAATAAGGAACATTCAACATACAACCTCATGTCGATAAGTAGACTTTAAGCTTAACTCAATTCCACAAAACATGCTTGTAAGGTGAGGTTTGCACCCATTTATACATTGTAGATTGACCTTATCCCTAGTTGATGTGGGACTCCCAACATAGTTAAAACTAATACTCCCTTTGGTCCTTACAAGCACCGGTCCATTTTATAAGACACTTTATAGTTCCAATGATACATTTATCTTTTTTACTTATTTGCCTTTACTAAATGTTTTTGGTATCTACTTTAGGGTTTTTCTTTAAAGAGAAGTATAAGCTAAGTTATAATTCAGGTATTTCCCAATGAAATCCTATTACAACATTTTTAACTCCCAAAGATTGTGTTCGTTTTCTCATTAAACAGCTATAATTTTGTTAACAGCGTCATATAAGGATTCGAGGGAGTAGCTTTCTTCCCGTCTAAACTTTGTATAGGGGGGTGCGTGACTATTTATTACTTAGTTTCCTTGGAAGCTTGGACAAACTACATTAGTAACCATGCATGACCCCAAATGCCAAAGATTGCAAAGTGTTCAAGTTCAAATAGAATCTCAACTTTTATGATCTTGCAATAATATTTGCAAGTTTAATTGTTTGTAGGTCCTATTAAAATTTTCAACAAGAGCACTAAACAAACCACAGTTTACATAGTAATACTGACCGCAACCTCTAAATTCATCTAAATGGAGAGTAACTTACCTCTTCAAGGTGTAATTCTTCACTTGATAATGCACCCTCCCACTTCCTCTGCACATTGTACACCGCAAGGCCCGCCATCCACTACATGTATTACAATTCCTGCTCTTGAGACACACATTTAGTTAGAGTTCAACAAAAGTCAATCAGCAACACTAAAGTAATAAAAGATTAGAGATATCATGTATTCAAGTGACACCACAAAACCGTCAATCAAGGAATACAAAACAGCACCTTTGACAGAGCACCTTCCTCCCCAGCTCAAATGCAATGTCATAAGTTCCAAGAGCAGCTATAGCCTACAACCAAGCCATGCAGCAACATCTATCATTATAAAAATAAAATAAAATTGAACCTAGAACTAACAAGATAAAATTTTCAGAGAATAGAATTACCCCCAATATCAAACCAATAATCCATTTGATAAAAAAGTTGCAAACTAAAATGGTTTCCAAAAATACTTATTTGGTTTAAGATAACTCCTTTTTTATTCATTTTCAATTTGACTTATCATTACCAGAATACTACATTATTTTCAACTTTTTCATTCTAACCTTTTGTTTTTCTCAGAAACTGGAAAAACAACAGCACTTAATTTCGTGTCTATATCTATATAACTACATAAATGCAGGACAGTGAAAATAATAGTTTTGAAGACCACATGTGTCTTCTACAAGTATCCCCACAGAGGCAATCTTGCTACCACTAATCATCATTTCCTCCAGAAATTAGGGAATCAAATTGTACCCAGAATACAGATAAATTGCGAGAAAAAGTGAGAGAGAGAAAAAATGCATTGGGAAAGGGGACTGACGAAGACGGAAGTGGCAGAGAGCTTGGAGATGAGTTCAGGGACGCCGAAGCCGCGAGGTGCAGAGCCGGCAATGTCGAAAGCGAGAGTGAAGGGAGACAAGACAACCTTAATTGGGAAGTCCAATATGTCGATGATGTTTTGGCCGTAACGATTGCTGAAAACCTTGTACCGAACCCCCACGAACTTTTTCACCGCCCTCACCAATCGCTCTCGAGAACTCGACATGGCTACCCCAAAACATACACACTCACTCAGAGTCTGGGTGTGAAGAAGATAGAATCATAGATAAGACTTTTGTTATCCTTCAAATTCAACAATTCCACAATTTCCAAAGGATTTAAGACTTCCAAAGTAAAATTTCTATGCTAAATATAAATTTTCTTTTACCACACAAAATTTTCTTATTTGTTTTAACCCAAACAAATGTTTTAAAATGTGCATTTAAAAATATAATAATGCTAATTCAAACATGTCTCACTTATTTAATATTTAAATAATAAAAAATTGGGTCTAACTAGAAAAAATAATGATTTATCTAAAGAAATGTTTAAGGTTAAAATCCTTGTATTATCCCTGTTTTTGTTTAGAAATTTTAAATGAGTTTTTAAGATTTTAATTTGTTTCCATTAGATTCTCCTTCTCTAAAATGTGTTTCAATTCTAAAATAGGTTTATAACGTAAATTGTTATAAATTGTTTGTAATTGTAATTGTTATAAAATTGTTTTGAAATTTTATATTTAAATTTATAAAATTGTTTGAAATTGAACCAATTAAAATAATTTTTGTTCGAAATTAAAAATTTATTTTATAATTGTGATCGGTTGTTCTATAACAATCATTGTTTCATGAAACATTGAATGATTGAATAATGTAACTTTATCTTTACTAATTTTATATTGGAATTTGTATATGAATGCGTCTTATGGAGGCATGGGTTGAGATACCCTACATTAATATTTTCATATATGATATTATAAGTTATAACATTTTTGAAGACTAAATAATTTGTATTGTACTTACTCTTTATCTTGTAGGACAATCTCCATTGAAAATGAAGATTTGATTTCAATATAATGTTGAATAAATCATAACTTCACAACTCGGACAATGATATTTCAGTTTTCCTTCTCAAGGTTCACTTCTGCTATGGAGTGAGATTGTTTATACAAAATAGACATGGTCAATAGTGAATGCAACAAGTTAATTTACAAAATAAACGATGCCCACAAATTTATATACAAAATAATATATAAGAGATTAGCGTAGACACCAACAATACACTAGTCCTTTGAATTTGAATTTGAATTTGGCTTTTGAACTCTTATGATTTTTTTGTTTTGGTCAACAATTTGTCGAAAAAATGACAAAAGAAAGCATCAATAACACATTAACACACTTTTGAACATGTATATATTAGTTAAAATGGAAAAATATATATCAAAATACAAATTAGAGAATGCAAAGAGCACACAATGCAGACTTTATCAGAGTAGTTTATTGAAAACGAAAAACATGCAAAACCCTACTTTATGAGAGCTCAAATGTAAATATGTATATAGATATAAAAAAAAACAATTGTGAAAAGATGGTAAAATATGTAGAGATTAATAAAGTAAAAATACATAATTGAACAAAAAATGCAAAACCCTACTTCATGACATTTCAAATGCAGATATATTGTGAAAAAATACAGCAAAATATAAAGAGCAAAAAAAACTAAGAACTTAGGAAAGGCAATCCTAACAAAAATTAAGTGTGAAAAGAGTTAAAAAAAATGAGTAGAGATACATATTAGAAGACAAATCTTAGGTTAAATGTGATGTTAATCAGTGGAATTTTATAGAAAAATAAAGGATTATTTTTTATAGCGTAAGAAACAAAAACTGCAAGGAGCTCAACCTTAATCAACCCCAAGAAAAACCTATGTGTGAAAAAATAGAAAAAAATAGTAGATATTAGAACACAAATTTGATGTTAAATATGAGAGGAATCACTATAAAAAAATATGATATTTGTGACGGTTAAAATTGAAAATTTTAGTGGTTAAAGACCGTCACAAATAACTTTTTTAGTGGTTAGAATAACCGCCACAATTACATATATCAAAAATAATTTGTGACAGAAATATTTTAATTGTTGGTATTATTGCTAAAAAATTTTAAAAAAATTGTAGCGGTTAAAAACTGCCACAAAATTTACTTTTTTTTAATCCTTTATCATATTTCCACAGTTAAAAATCGTCACAAAATATATCATTATTTAACACTTATTTGACGGTTTTAAAACCGTCACAAATTTTTTTAATCTTTTTTTTCAAATTTTCAATTCAATTATAAATAATTAAATTATCTTTTTAATTGTAGAATTGAAATGTTTGATAGATAAGAAATAAGATATTCATTAGCTTTACATATCATATATATATATATATATATATATATATATATATATATATATATATATATATATATATATATATAAACAAACATAAATAAGATAGCTTGTTCACCCATTATAGAGAATCAAGGGAATTGCTATGAAGTCTTAATTCTTTGATAGATTTACTTTCCCCTTTTTAGGATCGAGAAAAAACTAATTTTAAATAATTGTGGAAGCTTAAAGTGGTCTGCATGAGTTCAAGCTAGTAGTACATGTAAAATACATCAGGCAATTTTCAACTTCCATGAATATATCCTAATGTAATGTCAGATGAGTAATAGGCTTAAATACATTAAACCACGCAGGTCCATGAACATCATAGAATGCCACACGGTCATTGCTAGTTCCAGCATCCAACCGTCATCTTTACAGGCCAATGAAGAGAAAAGTGCTTCATAAGAAATGTAAGATGATGGTTTTCTAGAACCAGAATCTGAAATATACATTTTTTTTATCCAGGCCAACACTAGCAATGATATGTTAATTGAAGAAAGAATTAGAAAGCAAAATCATTGTAACTTAGAGAATGGATCAAAAGTTTACAGCGAGAAAGATGAAACAATCTCATTGTATACTATAAAAGCCAAACTTACAATAAAAATTGAAACCTTGTCATTGGATGGAGAAAAGTTAATACTAGTAGTTGGAGCAGAATGTTGCTTTGTCCATGAAACCTTTCTTCCGTCCAGGGGTAATTTGGCACCACTCTCAGCCCTACATTTAACTAGTATATGTATTCTCACCTTTGCCTATGTAGCCAATAAAAATATCTGAGAAACATAAATACAAATAGCTAAAATATGCTTAACAATTGATCGTGACAGTAATGCCTGAGTGATACACAAGATCTTTGCTTCAAATCCAATATGGAAAAATTAAATTTCCAATCATAAACAAACATGCTTGTTGACCACTAAACAAAGGTTTGTATCATGTTCAGTTCCCGTATTTGCCTTGAGAGCTTTGGCAAGCTCTACAAGTTTAGCTTTCCTGCACAAATATTGCAAAGGTTGCAATTCTTAAAAGTTGTTGGGTATAACATTGAAATAAATTTTCAAAGGAAAAAAAATATTGAAGTAAACTTCCCTTTACATATGTTTTACAAGGAAATTCACTAACTCAGAATAATATTTCCTTAGAATAATGTTCTCATAATTATTAAAAATAATAACATAATGTAAACACTATGGGTTGAAGGATATTTTACATGTAATTAAATCAAAATCAAACTAATGTAAACAATGGCTTGGTTTGACAATACCTCAATATATATAAGAAATCAAAATAATAATGACAGAGAAACCTACCAAAAAATTACTTAGATAACTAGGTTTTAATTACTTGATAAGGTTGTCTATATCAAAATTAGTGGTGACATCACTTTATCTGATGCATGCATTTGTCAATGATAGGATCCTAAATGGGACTTGATCATGTAGGTGTTGTGTTAAGCAGAATTTCCAATACTTTCTGAAGAAAAGAGCTAGGTTAGGTTGTTGAGACTTAGGAATATATATTCATGTTCAATATAAGATAGGTCATGCATGGAGCTGAGTTGCTAGAAGAAATTGACGAATGAGCAGTGATTTTTCAATATTCCATTTTCCAAATACCTACTTAATACTTATCATCTATCTCTATCTCACACTTTCCCACTTCCTGACAAGTTATATCATGTATCATACTTATACTTGTTTTTTCTCAACTTATCTTCATAAATAAGTTTTAGGTGTCCAAACAAATAAAATATAGTTATCTCTTTCGTGGGTCTTTGCCTTTGGATAATGGAAATGGGCAATCCCCGCTTAATAGTTGTCCTAACAGTTAAGATTTATTAAGGCATGACTTGAAGTGCCTAACCATTACTAAGAAAAAAAGGTAGTGCCTGGCTGGTTACAATACCACTTATTATTTCTTCATGAGAGTCAAAAGAAAAACATAGACCAATTGCCTTCCTTTTAGTAATCACAACCTTGGTATTAGAATTAACAGTCATACTTGAAAGAAAATGTGGATTGCCTCAATAAGTTAAGAAAATACATGGATTTAGCTAGTTAGAAACAGGAATTACCAAGATACATTTCCAAACTGGACAGTAAAGGTACTTACTGCAAGACTAAGCCAAGTTCACCCCTCGACGACTATTAACTTAGGTGAATAGATGTTTTCCAAGGTGAAAATGAATTCCAAAAAACTAATACATGCATGGAATAAGGTTAGATTATTAAGAACAAATATCAAATCCAACCCAAAAGGCTAACACAGGTATGACAATAATGTTCATATACATTATGTAGATGGCTAATGCATGGTGGAATGAGGTTGGACTGTTAAGAAAAAATGAAAATGATCACTTAAAACTATTAGAATGATGTACCTAGTTATTTGAAATCAAGAAAAACAATGCATATGAATGAATTCCAAATTTGTTTGATGAAATGCATGAATAAAAGACAGCTTTTACCAAATTGTTTGTGAAAATGTTTCAATGAAGTGAATGTGCAAAATGTGTATAATTGGAACAAATCTAAAATGATGAGAATGAATGACTTGTTGGTAATCCAATTCACAAGTATCAAGTAATTTGGTTCAGAGCATGGTGGAATCTAAATCTAGCATGCAAAACAACCACCACAACATCACTAAAATGCCAAGGGTTATAGGATAGAAATATATATGTGTTTGTATGGCATGCTTGGGTCCATGTGCAAAAGGAGATTTAGACTTTTACATAACTTATGGCTTGTTTCTTTGGATGTGTGTGGTTTACAAGGCTTTTGGTGATACCTTAAGGATGGACTTTGTTCGAGCATTCCTTGAGTTGTGGCTCAGAATGATATCCCTTGAGTTATGGCTCGGGGTGGAGGTTAAACACGTGGAACTCCTTGAATTGTGGCTTGGGATGGAGGATGAACAATGGACTTTCATTGAGTTATGGCTTGAAATGGTGTGTGTTACCGGTGTGAGTGTGCGAGTTGTGACTCGTACATAAGGTCTCCACTTGATTGAGAAATCACAGGTTATGGTCGGTGATGTGCTAATCTTGTGTTAAGAGTACGAAGTGTGGTTTCTATTGGGAACTTCACCTAGCGTTGCGGAGTGTGGTCCATAGCATGATTTTCCTCATGTGTTCTACAAGTTATGGCTTGTAGGTGGAGGCAACAAAGAATATCTTAAGGTTATCATTTCAAAGACGTGGAACGTGGATAAACATGGTGGTGGCCATGGTTTATGGAATCAAAGGACAATGTTTTCTTATGTGTGTGTGTGTGTGTACATTAATTTGTAATTTTGTATATATGTTTATATGTTAGCGCACCCTATCTGCTTGTGTTTGGCGATGATCGTGTAATTCATTATACGGGAGCAGATGATGTTGCAGGTGGTGCTGGTGAGGCATAGTGCCAGAGAGAGGCTATATTGGGAAAGCTTTTATGGAGTTTTATTTAAGGATTTTCTTTTATGTCTTTTTTTTTTGTAAATAGTATTTGAATTGGTTTATGAACTTGTAATGATTAATGGAAATTATGGATTTTAAATATACGAGTTTAATAAATGTTTAATGTTTCCCGCATTTTGGGAAAGGCAATTTAAATTAATGTAGTCTTATTATTTATTCTATATTATTTCACTAAAATTAGTAATATCTAATTGGGATGTTACACATTAATGTTTTGGTGTTAATTTTTTCCATGCTACATTGTTTTCAAGTACTTCATTTTGACTACTTTTTTTCTTTTAATAATTTTATGTTTCTTATTGTTCACATATTGGGCAATTAAAATTTAGTATTGCGACGTATTAGGTTACCAATTCTAAATTATCCAACGCATAGCAAATTTCAAAACAACTATATCTTCACTTTTTGTTTTATGTTGCTTCAAATTTTGTTATTTAAAATTGTATCTTTGTCATATTTAACCAATGAATGTTCATGATAGTCAAAGTTGTTGCCCTCATGTTTTGGTGTTACATTTCTACATGATACATTGTTCAAGCACTTGTGTTTTCACATGTTGTTTCTTCCAATAATTTCATCTTTATTTATGTTCAGATGGAAAAGTAAAAATGAGTATTAAATTGGCTTAACTATGATTTTGGTCCTTAAAACTATAATTCTATTTTGGTTTTCATCTCTATCTCAAACTTTGATCTATTATTAGCTTGATAAGTGTCTAACTTACTTAATTTTAAATACGTTGTCGACACTTATCATCCATGAAAATAATATAATTCTTTGTAAAACAGACCCATTTTACTTTGAATTACACAATAAGGAATAGAGAAACAAGATAAGTGTAAAATTAATGTGTTTGTGGTGATATTGCAAGTTTTTCAAGGAACTTAGGAGTAATGTAGTTGAGTTCCAGATTTGACGTTGAACATTGAAAGATGATTTAGTAAGGATTCAAGTTTCGCCTATGTGGCTGGGCGGTGATATTAGTGTTGAGCCACAACAAAGAAACCTTCACTCACTACAAAAAAAATTGTATTTTACGGGGGTTATTTAGCAAAGGTTAATATAACCTTAGCAATGGATTAACTTAACTGAGGCTTTTAAAATTTCTGTTAAATTCCAAAGGTTTACTGTTAAACTTCTATAAAATAGTGTAGGTTTTCAAAACCTCCGTTAAATTACAAAGGTTTAATTTTAAACCTTTAAAAATTAGTATAGGTTTTTAAAACCTCCCTTAAATTACAAAGGTTTAGTGTTAAACCTCTAAAAAGTAGTATAGGTTTTTAAAATCTTTACTAAATTACAAAGATTTAGTTTTAAACCGTAATCTTCTTCACTTGTCAACCACCACTTCTACTCTCACCCACTACAAGAAAATTAGAGATTATCTACGAAAAATTTTCTACGAAATTTTTTTCATAGATTATTTTATTTTATCTACGAAAATTGATTGTAGATAAAATACAAGTTCGTGAGTAAAAAAAATATAAATTTTTCACGAAAATTTCATAGATAAACATGATCTTGACGAAAATTTTTTCTACGAAACATTATATATGAAGTGTTCGGTATAAATAACAAATATCATAAAAAAATATTTAAAAATTATTTAAAATAAACCGTTAATAATATTTTTATTTCTGTTACTTAATTTTAACCATCACAATTTTTGTATTCTTTTAAATTTAATTACTTTCATTTCTAAGATATAACTTTTACCTTTCAACTT
>Ga0099822_1007761_pt1 | contig 13811 bp, 3 predicted proteins | sample CowpeawhiteBW_FD_76839 | JGI IMG/M metagenome (GOLD analysis project Ga0099822, IMG submission 76839) | Root nodule microbial communities of legume samples collected from California USA - Cow pea white BW | ecosystem: Host-associated > Plants > Roots > Nodule | place: USA: California | collected... | reverse complement strand
TATTTATTTAATTTTATATAATATATATTTATTTTTATTTTTTTTTTATTTAATATATTTATATATATATTTTTATATATATATATATATATATATATATATATATATATATATATATATATATATATATTTTGTATTATGTATTTTACATTTCAAAATATAAAATAAAAAAATGTATTTCAGAAATATAAATAAATAATTGTACATTTCGAAATACAATGTCTCATTGTGCTTTAAATTACAAAAGATTATATTTTGGATTCTGAATACAAAATAAAAATATATCTGAATTATACATTTTAGAATGTAAATTTTACATTTCGAGATTATATATATTTATTTATTTTTGGAGATATAAGAAGAAATTTATGGAGGTATAACCATATAATGGCATATATAGAGGTGTAAGAATCTATGGTGTACCGGAAGATAACCATAAAATATGAATTATACTTAAATGATAGTTTTTTAATTAATTTTTAAAATAGTACTTCTTAATTTAATTTTCTGACAAACTATGAAAGTTAAAATTTTAAATTAATTATACAACATTAGCATTATAATTTAAAATTTATAATTTTTTTAATGTTTTATTTTGTTGAAGTGAAATGGGATAGATGAGTGAAAGTATAAATAGATTGGTTTGTCTGGTGAAAATTATTTTTAAATAGATACAGAGTCATTTGGTTAAATTTAAAATAACTATTTGTTAAAATATTATTTATGATTTGCTTTTTAAAAGAAAAGAAAAAACGGTTTATTTAAAAAAAAATAGACAAACAAAAGCAAAAAATAAAAATCTACTTATTTTATGAAAAACTTTTAAATTAAACAAACAGATTAACTTGACCATTATATGTACAATATATACATTCTCCTCTTGGCCATGCAAAAAATTTTTTGTTCTTAAGCAGATTTAATAATATTTAGAATAATATTCATGTGACTAATATTAAAAATTATTTTCATAAATAATGTTTGATGAACATTTTTCATTCTTTGGAGTTCTTTAATTTTTTAGTTAAAAATAAATTAAGGTGAAAATTGAAAGTCATTTTAATTACTACGTGAATATAACATTTCTAACTTGTACAAATAATATAATTTTATTCATAAGGTAAAATGCTATCATTTTTTCTTCTTGTAGAATTTTATTTTATTTTATCCATTTATTGATGGCATACTGATCATGTAAGATAATAAATTTATTTATTTTTAATTCTTTTTGATATTTCTATATTACACAATCCTTTTCACTTTTCACTTTTATACTATTTATAATATTTATTATTCCCACAGTGTATATATAATAAATAATATGTGTGTTTTTTTTCTAATTTTAATCGTCTTTCGTGGTTATTTTTATACTATATTGCTTAATTTAACTATTATATCATTTATGATATTTATTTATTTTATTATTCAAACATTATACTTCAAGTTATTGATATTCATAGATGAAAATTTTATTTTATTGCTATTTTCAATACTTCTAATATTGCAACCATTGCACTATTTACATTATTTATTATTTTTTTATTACTTTGAAAGTATGATTTTTACTTAAAACAAATGTCATTTTTATTTATTTAAAATTTAAGATTTTTTTTTAAATATAGTAATAGTAAAATACACAATATAAAAAATATTATAATTGAAAGTAAAAATGAAATTAAAATAATTAAACTAAAAGAAAAACTACAGTTTAAAATTTTGGATTAAAGTGGTTGTAAGACAACAGTTTGAGGGACATACTCTGCATTTTTTCACTTTCAAAATTTAATGTAATAGTGCTTCAAAACAACTATCAGATTCTCCAAACATTACAGTAAATGCCTCTAACAAAGAACAACAATTTGCCACAGTAATGGTTGTTTTTTGAGGTTCACAAGGAACATTAGTACATTCATACACAGTGATGTTTATTGCTACATGTTCAAATTCTCTACTAATTTTGTGGTGTCATTTTTTTTATTGAATATTAAAAGTACATTGATGTTAATATATTAAATTTTTTTTAATATACTTTAAAACATTAAAATCAGTGTCTATTAGTGTATTTCAAAGAAAGGTACATCATAGAAACACCATAGAAAAAACCATTAGAAAATCTAAATTCAACATTTACACAACTTCACTGAAGGTGTTGTTTGTATGAAGTTTTAACAGTAAAAGTGATGACACAACAAACACACTCTCATCATCATATCTTACTCCTCATTCTCACCAACCTTGCCAATGTGTCTTGAGCAGCCAAGGTCTGTGCATGGTTATGGCCAAGCATCACAGTTCTGATACTGATGCATGTTCTGCACAGTTCCTTGGCACTGTCTAGATGCCCCCCTCTTGCTAGCAACTTTGCTCTTGTCTCCAGCAGTGTTGCCTTCAACAAGGTCACATCCTGCCACACATATTCATCTACTTTTTGGCCTCTTTGGAGTCTCCTTTTCCAACAAACTGAACCATGGGAAGACCAATCTTGGATTTGAGACACAAAAGATTTCTCAACTTCCTCAAGAGCATTGGTGCACACCCTCAAGAGCTCCAAGGATGAGTTGCATCTTGAGAAAGAGGTGAAGGCTTGAATTGCTAGAGGAAGAGCTGTTCTCTTGATGTACAAAACCATGTCAATTGCCTTCAGCTGCACCAGAGGAGGCTCAGATTTGAACCCAAAAACAAGAAAAGCTGAGGTCCACAAATGATCTGAGTTAACTTGGCTTCCCATTTTCCTCACTCCTTGAATTGCAGCTTTGGCATATTGCAAACCACCTTTTCTTTTGGCAAATGCTTGTGTTATGGGGTGGAAATGAAGCCAACATCCATCATGGTGATTAGCCCTTCTAGCCAGTCCCATTTTCACAAGAATCATTGCTGATTCTTCTTCATTTTTCCATGTCCGTGGTGATAAACAACTTGTTAGGCTCAGAGATTTGGTCCACTTTTTGAGACGGTTTTCCACTGTAGGAATACTCTTTGCTGCATTGGCTAATAAACTGGCTGAAATGGGAGAAGGGGAAAACCAGCCACTTACAAGGAGCATTCTTATGGCCAAGAGGTTCCCTTTAGCTTTAGTTTTCTCCAAAGTTTCCAAACAAAAGAGAAGGGTCTTCATGAGAAAAGGGTTGCTCTTGCACCATTGCCCTTCTGCAATGCTCATATAGCAGGAGTTTGAATCTTCATCCAGTGGCACCTGGTTAATGGCCTCATAGAGACAAGAAGGGCCTATTGAAAGTTCAGCCAGCAGTGAACCAATCATCCACAAACCAAAGCTCAACCTTCCAAGTTTCTCATTGATTTTTTCAAGCAGGTCTATCTCATCTGCCGAATACTCTTTCCTCTTTCTTCCTATCATCAGAATCATTGCATCAGATAATGGCAAAGGTGGAAGCTGAATCGTATCATAGCTCATTACTTTGGACAATCTTGTAGTAACGATCACATGTGTTCCTCCTGTGTTTCTTGGTATCAAGTCATACAGATCCTTCCCTTCCCACCATTCCTCTTCTGTCTCAAGATTGTCAATTATCAGCAAGTAAGGAGTCTCACCAAACAGTTCCCTCTTCACTCTCTTGAATGCCTCAAATTCTTGATCCTCAAAGCTACGAATCCTACCCCTTTCCATTTCAGAATCAGCACCAACATCCAATCCCAAATTGAGAGACAAGTTCAATAAGTTCTGCCTCAGATACCTGGCTTCACCACCAACCCACAAGACCATTTTGTACCTCTGGTGATATCTATGAGCAAATTCTAGTGCCAGCTCTGACTTTCCAATCCCAGAAACCCCATTAATGCAAATCACACTGCTGCACACGCTCTTGTAGTTTCCACTCTTTGATTTCTTATTCTTCAACCTCTTCAAAGAGTTGTTTCCCATGATCGGTTCAACCCAAGCCTCTAAAGTTGGTTCTTTGCTTCTCCCCATTTCTAGACTGATATACCTCCCACACCTAGCTATCACTGGTTCACTTTCCTCATCTGCAAGGCCTTCAGATTGTCCACTTCCACTAGCTTCTCCTTTGGTGAATGCCTTACAATGATCTTGGACTTGTTCCATGCCATTCCCTCGACCGAAAAAAAGACCCTCAATCTCCATAATCTCCTTCTCTCTTCCTACAAAGTACGTGTTCCTTGGAAAGGGTAAGTTCTCAAGTCCTTGTACATTATCCTTCTGCTCAGCATTCTTCCTACCAAGTCTTGCTCTTAAAATACCAGCAGCTTTCGCTATGCAGCTTCGCCAATTACCATCATTGGCTTCTAGATTGAATTCATTGCACTTCATAAGTCCATCTATTGCCTCTTTACATTCTTTGTCAATTGATTTGCAGTTGAGAAGAGCCATAATTTCTGCAGGTCCCGTGTCAAACAAGAGGGGAATCAAGTTCTTCTTTTGAGCAAAGAATCTCACCTCCTCCATGCTAAAATGGTTGAGGAAGCTGGAACTTGTAACAACCACCACTCCAAAAGCCACTGAGCAAATGACTCCATCAGCAATCTCATGACTCTGACTGTCTGAGTACTTTGCTCTGTCAGCAAGCATGCAATCGATCCCTTGAAGCTCAAGCTCAGACTTGAGCCACCTGCAGAAGCGCACCAAGTTGGGATTCTGGCCATGAAACCCAATATAGACATCACAGCTTCTGAGTTTGGCATTGGTTGCAGGTGAGATAGGGCCTTTTGCAAAGGAAATTCTAGGGACTGGAAATGAGAATGAAATGCGTGGAGGAGCCGGTTCAGGAACACATGTCACATACTTGAGCCTTGTGTCAGCAGCGTCATCAGAGAACTCATATTGATCAGAAGGGGGAGTGTAGGAACTGCTAGGCACATCTTCAGGGGTGGAAGGGTTGGTGGTGGAAGTGGCTATTGTTAGTAGTTCTGGTTGGTTTTCCAAAGGAGATCCATTAGGTGGGTCTGGAATAATGGCCCTTGGAGATATATATGGAGACTGCAATGCAGAAACAAATGCTGATGAAGGTGGTGACACAAGAGGAGAACCATAAGGTGATGACTCTATGCCATTGTTTATGTTTGGTGAGGGTAAGTTTGAGTTGTCTAAACTCTCCCCACTTTTGCTGCAGCTCACAATCTTAATTTTAAGTGTGCTAGAGATGGCAGCGTGTGTTGAATCAGTGCCTTTGTTGTTGTCCTCTCTTTCACTTTCCATGAATAAAAACTCTTCAAAGATGGCTAACAAAGGCAGTTGCAGTGACCTTTAGGCTAGATCTCACCATGGATATACATAGCATATTACTCTACACTCTACACTCTGCAACATTTGTTTCTTAATAATTAGCAAAGGCTCTTCTATTGTCTTTGTGGGGCATGGTAGGTCTTAAAAAACCTATTATTTGCTGCTAGAGTACCCAAGACCTGAATAATGTATCTGTGTGGCACTGATTGTGACCCTACAGCATTTGTTTGGTCCTGGAAACATAAATGCAATCCAACAGTAAAAGGCTAAGACACAAGAGTTCTGCATGTGGTAAACAAACTCATCACTTGGATTTTAGCATCTGAAGCTGTGTGTTGTACTACAACAATAGCAGTTGTACTGATTGTTGTGGTGTGAGTTGTGAAGCATCCAAGGTGTTTGCTTGAATGTGAAAGTGGGGAGATGAGTTTCAGCTTCCAGTTTGGCCACGCAACTACTGTTGTGGCAAGGAAACAGCAACAATATCAGCACAGAAAATGTAAGTCACTCTCACATCACTAAGCCAATCATTTTTTTGTATGATAATGCTAACACTTCTGCTCTGAAAACAATGAAGTTACCTCATTTTTCTACCATTTTTTTGCTGAAAAAACAAAACTTTCAATGCCCTTTACTTCTCTGTGTCTCTGCTTGAACTTCAACTTCAACTTCAGGGTACCCTTTGAAAGGAAGAGAAGTAATGGCCCTTGTCAAAGTCCAGGGTACCCTTTTCTCTCTCCTTTATGAAGATGTGCAGAGTATCTAACATGGGGGTTGATTCTCCCAAGTTTGAATTGATCATATAATATTGTTTTCTCTGCCAAAACAAATGCACACATAACAATTAATGAAAACAAGTATGGTGTAGTATTTCAATACTATTATTTCTTTTCATGGCAGAATCAATGGTAATAGTTTAATGCAGTATAGTGCAATTTTCATTTTGTCTTATTCACTTGGCTCTGTATCTTCACATGCTGTAAATCAAAACACCTGCAGTTAAAGTTGTCAATGGCACAAACATCAAAGTTTTCTTCACACCTCACCGATTTTAAGTTTCAAAATTCATCAATTAATGTTTTCCAAACAAATTTATAATCAATAATTGAGTAATTGAACTTTATATTATAATATTATTATGTATTTATATTTTTCAAATAACATCACAACCTGAGTCATTTTATCAACTAAAAGAAGAGTAATGTAATTTGTTCAACATATTCAAATAACTTCAATTTTAAATGAGATAGTTTTTTTTTCAACTTATTTGAATTATATTCGTTTTTATTTTTAGATCAAAATGTTTTATTTTATTTGAATTTATGTACTGTGTTTAAATCTTAAATATCTTTTTATCTATGTAAAATAACATTTCCTTATTTTAGTCTGCTCTTTTATTTAATGTCATCTTTTTAATTATTTTATTTTGTTCCTTTACATTAGTTATTGTTAAAATATCTTCTAGAGTGTTAACAAAGTGTAGATTTTAAGATTTAAATTAGTAGCATATTGTTATTAGTAAAGTTATTAAATGTTTTCTTAAAATAAACATTTGACAATATTAAGAAGTAAGGCTAAAAATTACGAAAAAGAAAAACGAAAATAGAAAAAGGTGTTAGATTACATGAAGAAAAATATTATTTAGGCCGAGAAAAAAATTAGTATTTTTTGAGTAAATATAAGAAAAAATCTTTGTAATTGAAAAGAAAAAGAGAAAAGTTCTCACAAGAAAAGAATGAGTAGCATTAGGCCTAATTCAATCAATCCAATATAATTTAAATTTAATATTTCAAAATTTATATTCAATTGTTTAACTTATTGAAATAATTGAATACGGATTCTGAATTAATTTAAAGGGATTATTCCAATTATAACAAATACTTTTTTCAAAAAAATATTTTTATTAAACCTTTAAAAAAATCATACATATGACTATAATAATTATTTTTATGATAATCTACAATTCTATATAATTTATTATTAAATTTTAACAAAAAATTATCATACCAAAATAAAGTTAATTTATTTATACAATATTGTCATTCCTTAATTCAATTTAAGCTAAATATACTCAAAAAATTTGCTTCGAATTTATTCCGAATATGCATTTATTTCCTGCGAGATTTAATGATTTTAATTTTGAAGTGCAGAAAATTATTATGCTAGTATAGTACTGTAGTTGGAAAGAGAATCTATTGGAAATTGGACCAACGACTGGTCAACCAAACACTAATAATTTCATAAAAACTACAAATTTTATTGTATTTCATTTTGAATGGTTTAAAACTAATTAAAATGTATCTTAACATAATATTTTTATTTCATATGATATTATATTTATGATACTATATTTATCTTAGAACCTAGTATATGATAATAAAGGTAATACAAAATGTTTAGGAAAGATAAATTTAAAAAGTGCTAAAATTTATTGCTAGTATATAAATTTTAATTTTAATTACTAAGTAATTTATTTCATAAAAACATCTTTCAGTTATATTTGTATTATTCTTTTCAAAAAAATGTTAAGAGTATTTTACGTACTTTCTTTAATGAAGTAGTTTTTGAATAAGCTTTATTTTCTTTTATAACATGTTATCTATTTCGTTTTAAGACTTCCATATGATATTTTGTGTATTTGTGATTAATATAAGATTGTATAAATATATTTTATTTGAAATAAACATCTTAACAATAATTTAGACTTTCTTAATTTTCTCTAATTATTAAATTATCTCATAAATTAAGATGAAAGAGACCTAATTAATTTTAATTAGTTAATTAAGCTGATTTAGATAAATGAACTGTCACAAATGTATAATGTAACATCCAAATGTATTATTATGTAATATCCTAATTTAGAGTACGTTGTTTCTAGGTGAATATCACAAATTTCGGTGTGAATGTGTCACACCACATAAAACATCTATATACATATAAAACTACTAATAATACCACATGTTATAAAACCATAATATTTAAACAAAAATATCAATTCTCACTTTATTCATATAACATACATTCTCAATTTTATAACTCTTACTATAATATATTATATATTATAGACTCAATTTAAAAAATATTTATGCATTGAACCGAATATTCATGAAGTTATACACTTGTCATGTGATCATGAAATAAAATGTTAAGATCGATCCAAATTTACTAGGTCTCAAACTCTCATAACGAGGTTAACTCACTTATAGCATTGTCATAAGTGGTGTCTCTCACCCTAAATTCTGCTATAGGAATCTCTTTTAACTCTCATTACATAAACTCTATTCTCTATATAAGTCGGTGTGTTTAGTAAAATTATCTTGACTTCACGATATGGACCATTACTCAATGCATAACACTAGACTAACCAATATGACATTCCTCCTTAGGAAGTACCATATCCATATAATGCACCCAACATCTCAATACCAATTATTTCATTGTTTCAATATACTTTCAACCACTTAAAACCATAACCATTCCATAACATTGATAATTCTCATTAAAATTTCCATATTTCAAACATACCTCTTTTTAAACAATCACAAACCCACTCAGCAAATTCACTTGCTCGTTTAGCGAGTTACCATTGGGGATATACTTGCTCAACGAATAGGTGACTTGTCCAATGAGTCAAGGCCTAAAACCAAAAACATATAAATTTTTCCAGCGAAATTAGACTCGCTCAATGACCAAACCTCTCTTGCCTCTCTACCATTTCCGAAATTTACTCTCGCTCCATGATTCATTCACTCGTCCAGTGACTTAGGTTCTAGGAGATTGTTTAAATTAAACTCACCATGTAAGATCTGACTGACCTAGTGATTGAAAGGTTTTGAAGCTCTCTGTGATCCTATTTTTAATGCTAGTTTAATGGAGGTTTGGCTTGCCAACAAATCTACAAAAAAACCAGAAAAGAAATATGAATATCATATTATACCATTGGCTTTAATGAGCATTTTTATCCATTATCTCAATCAAAATCATTACTAACTTAGTTTAAAATGGCCAGTTAAAAGCCAATCATACAAACTCATATATCCACCCTCAATGTTTCACAATTCATATCCAAATTTTAACTCAACAATGTTTAGTACATATTAAACTAAATCAAGAAATTTAAAATCAAACAATCCAACCATTCCATCCAAGATCAACATATACACAAATGAACAAGATAACAAACTCTAAAATTACTAACTTCCTTTACTTGAGGTAAAAAATCTTTTAACTCAAAGTTGCTCCTTAGAGCTCCATTACGGATTACACAATACGAAATTCAAAAATATAAATTTTACACATTCCAAATTGTCCAATATGGAATGTAAATTTGCATAATGGATTCTACAATTCAGAATGCAAAGATACATTTTGGATTTCATAATGCAAAGATACATTATGGATTGTACAATTCAAAATGTAAATATACATTTTAAATTGTACAATTCATAAAGCAAATTTATATATTGGATTTGTAATGCAAATTTAGAAGAAAATCCAAAATGTAAATTACATTTTAGATTGTATAATTTATAATGCAAGTTTACATATCAGATTGTATAATTCATAATGTAAATTTAGAAGACAATGTATAATACAAATTACATTATGGATTGTATAATCTGTAATACAAAATTATATTTTTGATTGTACAATCTATAATACAAATTTAGAAGATAATCTGGAATAAAACTACATTTCAGATTATACAATATATAATGCAAATTTTGAAGACAATCCACGATCCAGGTTGCATTCCAAATTACATAATCATTAATATAGTTTTATATTATAAATTATACAATTAATAATATAATTTTGTATTAGGATGGACGCAATGGAGGTGAAGAAGTTGGTGCTTCTCACACACGATGAAACCTATAGACGTGCACAATGACCTAGAAAAACTTGAAATGAAATTAGGATTTTACATATTTTTTAATAAAGGGTAATAAGTCATTTCACCTATGAAATGCAGGAAGAAAACATTGGGTGGGTGCAAGAAGAAAACATTGGGCTTGGGGTTTGCAGGTAGAAATCTCCATTATCCCTACTTCTTGTTAATTAATACTTTTTTTATTCATGAAAATTTAAAACACAATAAACTACTCTGTTTTTTTAACATATATCTAAATTAGACAAATCTCGTGTCGTTTTAAAAATATGTTATCCACTTAAAATTTTAATATACTATCATACTTTATTCCATTTAACAATCCTAACTAATGTTTTTTGGTTTAAACAATTATTCGTATTTAACCAACAATTACGAGGTAAGTGTTTATAATCATTAATTGTATATAATTAAATATTTTTTATTACAACACAATTTTGATACAATACGATAAATAATAAATTTAATTTTTTATATAATATAAATAAAACTACATAAATAAAAATAATGTATATTTATTTACGAAAAAGTTATAACATAACTTAACGGCGTGTTTGGATAAGATAATTTGACAGAGTAAATCATCTTTTTCTCACGAACGATCCCTTTCGCCAACGTCATTTTCTCTCTCCAGGTTCGTTTATTTTCTCGTTTAATTTAGGGTTTTCATGTTCATGTTGGATTTCGATCTTTGGTTTTGGTTTTTGTTTATTCAGTTTCTCATATTGATTTATAGGTTTCCCAGTTTGGTTTTTGTTGTTCCGTTTGAAGAGTAAACACTCTGTTTCATTTATGTGGAATTATTATTACATCAACATTTGATTAGTACAGATTTTTGGTGTGAGATTGATTCATACCTCGTGCTATAACTCATTGGAAAAGTTAGCAGAAGTGAACTATAGAAACTGGACTCTGACACTGTGTTCATAAGATTAGTGTACTAGATGGCAGATTGTGAAGGCCAGTAAAAAATCCATCATATACATATGGTAGTTGGTATTGCGGCATATGGAGGAAGCATGATAGATTATAGATATGTGGTTGTATGACCTAGATTTCCTTCTCTCACTCAGAAAAATGGTTTTCTATTTTCTAATCATATATGCTGCCTGTATAAAATTTGTATAATAATTGTGTGTAATGTACGATCGTGATACCCTTTTCATTATCTTCAACCATTATCTTTTCCTTGGAAGGTTGAAGTTACACTGCTTAATGTTCTCCAACCGGAAAGCTTCAAACAAAAGCTTTTTCATTGGATTATGGTTATTACTGATCTATGTGACCACTTTTTAGCAAACATGTCATGTCACTTTGTCTAGGCCCCATGACTCTATGTTATGGGTGTCAAAATCTCACCATATTTTACGAGATTGCTAAAACTAAAACGTTGAAATGCAAATTTGTAAAATCAAATATTTTTTTTGTTTGCTAATATTCTAAACGAAAGGCTTGATATATAAACCAAATCATATTCTATTTTAGCATTCCAACACTGAATCAGGTAAACTTCCTTTCAGTTGTTATGAAAGAATAACCAATGCTAACTACTTAATTACAAAACCTGGTGGTCATCAGAACAACCAGAGTAACAAGTAAAATTGAACATTCAGAGCACACTGTATAATTCAGAGCACACTAACTATTTAATTACAGAACTTGGTGGTCATCAGAACAACTAGAGTAACAAGTAAAATTGAACATTCAGAGCATACTGTATAATTCAGACCTGAAACAAATCCTTTCAAAATTAGTTGTTTTCTTCTTATGAGTTTGTGTGTATTGAATAACTGTAGCAGTTTGCATGGAGTTTCTGCAGATTTGAATATATCCAATATCATAACAATAATGTAACACGTGAAGGCTGAAGACAGTTCATTTTTACTTCGAACAGATAATAAGAACCTGGAATTACTGATGTGATAGATAAATGTTATTGGCCAGGAGCTTGATTTAGGGGCTGTTTGGAGTGTCAGTTTGTTTGTTAATTGTTAATATCATTTGTTTTTTTTTTTGGCTGAGATAGCGAGGAATTTAGGCAGATTGCCTATAAATAACAGGAGAGGTGGAAAGAGAAAAGTGTCTTGTTATGAGAGGGATGGGGGCCACTAGGGATTGGGAATTAGGCAGTTTTATTTCAATAATCTGAGCCAGTTTCTGTAAGGGCCATTTCGTACTTTTTGAAACATAAGATGCCTAATTTAATGTTTTAGACTTCGTGCCTAATTTGTTTCTTATTATTGTTCTATTGTCTTGTTGCATGATAAATGGATTATATTTGTGAAGTTGTTTGTCTAAGTAATTTTTATGGGAATAGGGGTGTGTATGCTTGTAAGATGTTTGATGAATGGTTTGGTCTTTTGTTTTAGAAAAAGAGGGAGGTAATGGTTATTGATGTTTCTGTTATTGTGTCTGTTAATATAATTATCTTGTTTATGTACTTGTTTTACCTGGGGCTGACTGTATTTATAATTAATTGAAGTTGAGGATAAGGATGATAGCATGTGAAGAGAATTTCAAATTATTTTATTGAAGGTTGGTTTGTAGGTCAGAGTTAAAGTGTTCGAGGTTTGAGGCTCTCATGCATCAATTTTATGGAGTTGTCTCATTGCGATAGTTTTCAATCATTCTTGTTATATTTGAGTCGTAGACTGCGATTTATTTGTCTTAACATCAAGCCAACTAACTGGTTTTCTACAACATCAATGTGAGGTTGCTTCAAATTTTTACCCATAAATCATTTGAACTTGCATGTTGTGTTATGGTTTTGGTAATACACTTGATTACGATCATAACCCGTTTGGATGTCAGATTTGGATCTTTTCTATTTTAGAAGTGTTAGATATGAGCCTTCAATTTAACTGTGAACCTCGTCTTATTTTAGTTCTTGACCCATATTTTTGTCGAAACCAGTGCTATTTATGCATAGTTCTTGTTTCTGTCACCACTTATATATTAAGTTGAGCTACATTAACTGAGATTGTGTTATGTTGATTGTTCTATAAATCTAAAACAAGTAGAGCTTTCATTTTTAAAATTTTGTGCTTTTTTCCAATTCAGTGTAACTTTTTTAAGTAAAGTTTGAGTCTACATATTGTAACCGTTGGACAACATTTACTGTATAATGTGTTGCTTGCGTTAGAGACTCGAACTCAAGTGCCATTTTAAACATACAGGAGTGTTAAACCATCAAAACTTTACATTATAATTCCATTATATTTTATTGTGTAATGCTAAAGTTTCCCGTATTAAGTGATTTTATAATATAGATTCTTATTACATAATCTAAAAATATTATAATTCTAGAAAAACCATTCTTAAGTACCTAATTCGTAAATTACGGCTTTTGGATAGACTATTCTAAATTTTCTAAAATATCTTCAATGTATTTAAAAAAGAATGAGATTTTTTATTTAAACGACGGACAAATTATATTTTAATAATTCCTCTACATTTAGGGGTGCAAAAAGGAGGTATGAAAGTGGTACGTAAGTAAGTTAAAAGATGATTGGCCCAAAGTAGAAGCCCATTAATAAAGCTTTGGTTCTTGGCCGGAGTCTGTGGCAGGGGCAAAGGCAATCACTGTATTTTGTTTGTTTCCGTTCATTCGCCAACGTTACGCTACGCAGAAGAGAAAGAAAGAGAGAAACCCTAGCGAAGCCATTGAAGATTACTTCGCACTGTGGTAGCGCTGAGCCTCACAACTTCAACGCATCATTCCTCACC
>Ga0099822_1007759_pt1 | contig 13816 bp, 6 predicted proteins | sample CowpeawhiteBW_FD_76839 | JGI IMG/M metagenome (GOLD analysis project Ga0099822, IMG submission 76839) | Root nodule microbial communities of legume samples collected from California USA - Cow pea white BW | ecosystem: Host-associated > Plants > Roots > Nodule | place: USA: California | collected... | reverse complement strand
CAAAAGGACTTAATTGAATGCGATTTTACCAAAACGAGGACTAAATTGAACAAACAACCAAAATAGGGACCAGATTGAATAATTTTGACAAAAATAGGGACCAAATGTGTATTTAAGCCTTTTTACTTTATGTAAAAAAATGAAAAAGAAGAATATTTTTTTATTGATAGAAAATATTTTGATTGGAAGAAGCACAAATATTATTTTCTTTATATTGTATAAATTATTAATTGAAAATAAATATTTAATTTTTTGAATAACTTTTCTCAAACTCATTCCTGAATAATTATGAAGTTAACAGTGTATTTTTTATGTTAATCTTGTTTTGTTTGATTGTGATTGAAAAGTTATGAGAAAATCTAAATCGAATTGCTAAGTTGGTTTCTTTATATATACAATTTTAGACATTATTATATGTTGACTTAATTAAGTTTTAAGGTATGATAAATTTTGAATATGTTTAATTGAGTCTCTAGTAAATTGGGTGTTTTATCACTTTATATTTTTCAATTGAGTTACTTTTTAATTTTTCCTCTTAGATGAAGTCAAGGTAAGGACACATCGAACTGTGGCCATTTTTATCCTAGGGGAGAAGGTTTCGAAATAATCCACATCTTCAATTTGGAGAACACCTTTACTACAAGGTGAACTTTGTAACCCTTAACATTGTTGTATTTTAATAGCTTAACTTTGTAGATTCATTTGTATTTATAAAGACATTTTAGATTGCCAATATTTTTCTTTATCTGATATCGATAACATTGTGTTCATCGTCAAATTCACTACTTTACGACTCATGGCTTATCTGACGATGTTTAACAATTTCTTGGAAACGGTTTGAATTAAATTCAAATGATAAAAGGGTAATTGTGATAGAAAGGGACAATTCAATCATAAGTGACAAAAGACTGAATCATATAAAGCAGTTAAAGATACACATAACTGAAAGTAAGGAAATAGCACTTGTAAGGCTAGGTTGAGTTAAAACAAGGTGGAGATGGAATGATAGGTTAAGACATGTTGCGCAAAGAAGATGAAAGAATTGAAGAGGAGGAGGATGATTCCATATTGGTGTTGGTGATTGGGAATTTAGGATTTAGATATAAAGGCAATAAAGGATTTGAGGAAAATGTGGATTTACGTCGATAAGGATGGAAGATCCATCAAGAGGTAATGAGATTGTATAATTAGGAGAAATGGTCTGGGCTACGAGTGTGTATGTAGGGATGTTAATGGACAAAGAAGGTGGGTTGTTTCTGTCAAAGGGAAATAACATTTTATTATATAAGATATTGTTACTAAATTTTAACAATATATTTTTGCTTTAAATTTTAAATTAAAAATATAAAAGCATTTACCAACAACTTTCCATGAATTTATGCTTCTCTAAGATACCCCAAGAAACAAATGGTCAAATATGAAAAGAAACGATTCCTCAGCATATTTCGATACAAGAGATAACCATAAGAGGATAACAGTTCTTACACTGGATCAATAGTATGCTTGACGCACAGCCAAATATTGATGTTTTATAAGAAACCCTCCGTTAAGAATTGATAAATTGCAACTCTGACTCAAGGATAGGACTGAAAATATGCCAACTAGAATCATGGAATGCATTATAATAATCATCTGAAACTGTTTGGATTCTAAATTCATTTGTAAATCCTCGAGCAGCCAAAATATGCCCCACCGAATTAAGAATAGGTGAGTTCTTACACAACGACACATGCTGCTCATATGTTTCAAAGCTGTTGCCAAATAATACCATGTTTTTCAAGAGATTCAGTTTCCAATTTGCTTGCAACAGGTTGTTATATAACTCTGCCTCACAATGAGGCATGAAGAACATTGTTGGCTTCAGTGCCTCCCGTCTCCCATGCTCGTTTATGGACATGACAGAACAACCAAGAGTTTCCAAAACCTGAGACTCGGTTGCAGAAAGAATAGGATCAAATACCTCTACGTTTCCAATCCAACTGAAATCTCTTTTCAACAATATTGCAAGGCTAAGCTGCAATCGAGGGGGCTCATACAGTTCAATGCTGCCTATACCATAAATGACCATTTGCATCTTTATCTCCGAGGCCAAAACCCTACTGAAGTAATCAGCAATTGATGTTTGAATTTGATCCCTGAAAGTATGATAGAATTCAGATTTATCAATCTTATTCATACATCTTTCCATTTTCTGCACCAACGTTGCTTCTTTGCTTGGATCAGTCAGAGAATCTGTCGGAGTCCATGGCTCTTGTTTTTCCTCCAAAACTCCAGATTTGGTAGCTTTTCTTCTTTGTCTGCTGCGACGGGGTAAAACAACTGTCCAACCTTCACTTGTGCAGTTGTCAATTGTTAGAGTTTTCTCCGAAGCTGCCATTGAGACTCTAAATCTCTTAGTCTCTGATGCACTGCTTCAACCTCAGAATGCAATGTCAAATTCTGGGTAAAATTACATGGTGTTTAGTACTGGCTTTCCATGCTTACTCGTGCAAAATAAACAGCAGCCTGATCCATGTTATTTGTAAATAGTCTCATTCAAGAAGATGATAAAATTTGCGAATGCAAACTACTAAAGTACGCAAAAACATAATGTAAATGTGCATCTTTGCTAAACCATCTTTTCAAATGAACATTGATGATAACCCCAGCATGCTCATCAACGAAACATACCCAAGAAATGGTGGTCATGAGAACCCAAAATCAATATACAGACTTGGTACGGATCAATATACAATCAACGTAGATATATTATATTCCTATTACTGACGTATTTCAAGCTTAAGCATAGTGAGAAATCTTAAGTAACATTTTGTGGGACTAGAAGAATTGAAAATCCCCAATTTCTGTTGTAGAATGGAACTATGGTAGCCTTTAAGGACAACACAGCCTGATAAAATTTCTCAAATTGCATGATCCTAATCCTATGTCACTAGATAAGAGATTCCATAAATACCAAGTCTTTACCTTGATGAACAGAGCAAGCTGGTTAGATTTGAAAAAGTATTGTACTATTCAAAATCAAATACCTAGCGAATTAACAGAAGCGGAAATAAAATAACCCATTTGACATAGATGAGAGTACATATATTTATAGCAAAACAAACTCATCCTAGACATCTACGCAGTATACTAAATGAGATATGATTAGGAAATTATCAAAGAACTTTGCCATAGGCCAAAAAATAGTCGTGTTAAAACACAAACAGTAATTGAGGAGGAGGAATGGGGGCATGGAAATGATGGTCACAGAGTGGTCCTCATTCTCTCTCTCTCTCTCTCCCTCCCTCTCCCGCCACCTTTTTTCATCCCATCAATCATCTCAGCTCTTTCATTTATCTCTCTACACTTTTTCTGATAGGATAAATAGTCTTAAATAGGAGTTTTCGTGCTTTGTGCTAATCCTAGTTCCTAGGTGTATCTCTTTGAATTCTCTTCTCTTCTCTCATACATTGTATCTGATGTATCCAAAATGATTATAAATATTGAATCCTCAGAGAGGGAAAAATACTCTCTCAAATTTATTCTAATTCCTTTGTATTATCTTCAACTCTTTCTCTCCATCTGACACTTCTTTCACTCCCGCATGCCACAACCTCCAAACTGCTATCAATTTCATAAGAGTTAATGTGCCTTGGATTCATATGATGAACACGGGCTTCTTGATTTTCTTTGTTCCAAAAGGTGATTCTATGTAAATGTGCATAACATAGCAGGCTTAAGAGCTTTCCAAAATGGATTGGTGCTGGTTTAATAAGTTCAAGCATAAAGACAAACAAAACACAGTCTCCAGAAAACAAGGAGACTACAGGCATTGCAAGAGAAAGGTCAAACCCCCCAACAAATTAAGAACCACCTTCGAATGTGACCAAATAGTATGTTGAAGCTGGAAAGCAGTACACAAAAAAATTATAAGAAGCAAATTAAGAACTTGCAAGAGAGAAAGGAATGGTGTAATATGCAAGGAAAAAAGTTGGCAGATGCTGAAGTCTATGAGGAAGAGCATAACAATTTGCTAAGGTAGGTACTTTGAGAAACGGGAGACTGAATACATGCGCATATGCTATGATGAAGAAACTTAAGAAATCTGATATGCTTCATAGAGGCTAGGTTCAACATGTAAAATTTCAGAGGAATCTACTGGCAGAAGTTGACAACAAGTGCATTGAAATGCTTTATTGTTCCTTTCAAGATGAACAGAATTTATATCTTATAATGGAGTATCTACCTGGAGGTGATATGACTCATATGACGGCTTTGCTAATGCGGAAGGATATACTGACCGAAGATGTGACCAAATAGTATGTTGGGGAGTCAATTCATAAACATAACTATATTCATACACTTGGTGCTAGATAGAAATGCTCACATCAAGTTATCATACTTTGGATTTAGTAAACCACTAGACTGCAGTAATCTTCAGGAAGATGACTTCTCTATTGTAAGCAACAGAAGTGGAGCTCTTCAGAGTGATGGACGAGCGCACACGCAAGGAAAAAGGCAGGAATTTAAACTAACCCATGTTATCCACTTTGAATATATAAGGAGAGTATTGGTATATAAACCTTTAAAAGAGAGTAAACTAGGCAATGTTGGAATATCGTGCCTTTTGTAATACTCAAAATTACAACAAACGTTTTTGTAAGTTTGAAAGTTAACAACCAAACTCAACCATCCTCAAAACAGGCCCATGGAGAAGGGTTATATTGGTTACACATATAATAACTTTGAAAACATGAATGTGATCAAGTACCTCAAATTCCCGAATTGAAGAAGAACACAAAAATTAAACGGTCATATATGAAGAACCTTTTTTGATGATGAATCAGCTAGAGTTTCCAATTAACTGTGCAAGTGAGCTTCTTAAAACTCTTACCTACTCAACCGTAACTTCTTGGGAAGTCTGAATCTCAATCATGGTTATCAAAATCGCGACTGAACTCGTGAACACTTCCGAGCTCAATTGTAAATTGGAAAAAAAACTAAAAACAACACTGAGTTTGTTTGTTTTTAGAGCAAAAATGCATCCAGGAAAAATCCTAATCGAATAAAAATCCTACAATATAAATCTGTGACTTTCAAATTGATGTTCAATTGTATTCTAATACAGTGAAGGACAAACCTCCGGTGCTGACGTGGCAGCGCGGTTTTCGGTGGCGGAGCCCCAGGTAGAGAAAGTGGAAGGAACAGCCGCTGCTACCGTCGCCGCAGCCGAGAAATGAGAGAAAACTGGCTGTAGGACTGGGTTTATTATGGACGAGATCAACCTTTTCAATTAGGTTCTTCTCAGTATCAATATTCTTTTATTTGTCAATGTTTAAATATTTAAATCAGATAAAGTAAATAATACATTGATTATAACAATAATTTAACATAAATTTTATTAAATTAAGTCAATTACATTTTAAAACATGAAGTTAGAGTTTGAAATTGGAGTTCAAAATAATAAATATTAGGTTTAATGATTCGCGTGTACAAAGGTGAGAGTTGAGTCTTCCTAACTTTTGAAAAAATACCTCAATTAGGTCCTTTTTTAACAAAAAATTATTAACACCGTTAACGGTATTGATATTTGAAATGATTTAATAAAATTAAGTATTATTATTTATATTAAAATTTAGTGATAAAAGTCATTAATTAAGTTAACTACTGTAGTATTTTTTGTCTAAAAAAAATCTTATTAAGACATTTTTTCAAAAGTTAGGACTAAATTGACACATTTTATAGTTCAAATAGTTTACCTTACATCATACTTATTTGTTCCTCAACCAATGGGAAAAAAGAAAGTTTGAATCACACCAAACTTCAAGAAACTCTAAATCAAAATTTTGGTCACTTAGAAATGATCTAGTATTAATTGCTTTACAAAAACAGAAAAAGGGGAACACTAAAAATGAACTTTAATAGAAATGAAAAAAAAAAAAGTATAAAAGAGAATGGAAGGGTCCCAAATCCTTGCATGGTGACACTAACATTCAATTTGCTTCCACTTTTCTAAAATAGATTATCATAAAAATAATTGATGTGTTTGTTAAAAATATTTTCACATGTTTCGTAAATAATCGATAATTTTAGATAATAGTTAATTATAATTGTAATATAAAACTACACTTCATAAATATTAGATTATGAATAATAATAATAATAATAATTATTATTATTATTATTATTATTATTATATTGTTTATAAAATATTTTTTGTTTACTTGATAAACAAAATAATCGATTATTATTTATAATAATCAATCATTGTGATTAGTTACTTCAAAATTATTTTGAAAAGAAAATTATCTATTATTGACATCATTTTATATTTTTTTGAGAGAGTTTTATTTTTTTATGAGATATTTTAAGAGTATTATACAATCTATTTTGTTTGAAAAAGAAGTGTTTAAGGTTGATTCAAAGAAATAATTATTCTACAGATTTTTTATTGTGAATTTGTTACATTTCAAGTGATGTTTTTCCTTTTTCTATCTAAATTAGTATTCTGAACCATGCGTATGCACGAGACGTATTTATTTTATTTTGTATATTAAAATAATAAAATAGTAAAAGTATTATATAATGAAATATTATAGAAATTAAATTATATTATTGTAAATGTTGTTATTAAAATAATGAAATAGTAAATGTAAGTGGTGCAATAATAATTTCGGTTTTAAATATAATAAATAGAATTAATATCACAATATAATACAGTTAATTAATTTTTCGAAATAATGATAATAGCCTATGATCCGTGCGAACATTTTTTTTGCTTTTTTTTATTTTAAATTTTTTTAAAATAATAATATAATTGTTATTATATTTATTTAACCATTAAAAATACTAATACTAATATTAATATAAATTATAAATTATAAAAATGTTAAAAGATTAAAACTCTATTTAGCAAAAGTATTTAGTATAACAACGTTTTCTATAATTAAAAAAAACACATTTATAAGAATAACATCATTACGAATAGTAATAATAACAATACAAATAATAATGATACCAATAATAATAATAATATTTATGCTATAAATATTAATATTAATGCTAACACTAAGGCTAATGTCAACTATAATAATCTATAATTATATATAAAGATATGCATTAACAACAAAACAAATAAAAATGACAAGTAATTGAAATACGATCCCGTAATAAATTAATTTAAGATGTGTGTCTAACTATAATAATAATAATAATAATAATAGCTTGAATTTAAATTTTTTTTAAATAATTTTATTTAAAGTAAAAAATACATATTCCTGGATAGATAGTTGCATGTATAAAAGAAAACCTTGCAAGTATTTTTTCAATATATTTGGTAAGTAATAAAACAAATTTTGTTTGACAAAATAATTAACAAATAGATATTACCCGTAGTGGCATGAATATTTTATCATCCCTGGTTAAGAATGAAAATTGAATTACAATTTTTGTCACTTATTCTCGGATGAGGATGCACTACGAAAATTGTAAATCAATTTTATAATTAAGTATAGTTGAACATTTTGCGTGTGTTGTAATTAGGACAAGAGTTGTCTATTCAATTCAATAACTTAGTGTACTTCATTTAGGTGTTCCTCTCTCATACTCAATAAAATCTTCCAAAAAGCCATCCAGCATTAAAATTTGAATTGAATGATTAGTGGTCTTTCTTAATCCATGTTTGGATGGGAATGATACCGTGCTTTGTAAATTTAATTGAAATTATATAATAGTAAGATCGTTAAAATCTCCTCTTTCAACAGTATTTTTCAATTTATAATCCTCCAACACAGGAAAATAATTAATACATCTAAAACATCCTGGATTTAAGAATTAGATAATCTTTAATAATTAATTTCATTTTAAGTGTATATTATACTTCTAATAAATGATTCTTTATTAGTATTTGGTCGATGTTAGAATAACTAAATTTTATACCATATGTATAAAATTTAGGGTTAATTATGATTTTATTCTTCAACTTTGATGTAATATTCGAAATCTAGTTGACATGTCAAAACAAATTCTAACATCATTAAATTATAAATATTATATTCATTTATTTAAAAAATTTAGAAACAAAAATATATATCAAAATTTAAAATATAATCAAATTCCAATTTTTGTATCAAAGTTTAAAAATTAACAAGATACTTAATCCTGAAATTTATTAGTATTTCAGAGTTAAAGTTTAACTTATTATGGCATTCATGTTGTACTGTTTTACCACAACTAGAAATCAGTTTCATGTTGACTAAGATGTAAACAAAATCGTGTGCGTGAGCCTATGTGAATAGTATCCGAGAGTTTAAGTTGCTTTCAACCAATTTTTTTCTCTTCAAACGATTAAATTTGATTTTTCAGCAATACTCAGTCAGCTTAGTACTAATTTTGAATGAAGAATGGTATTCATAGTCATTGCAATGTAGAACACACTATTTTGCTGGTTCGCTTGGCATAACAGCTGGGGGAAGTTAGTTGTCTTCAGTATCTAGACGACAATCATTCCAGAACAAAAGGGTAATTAATAAAAAGCAGATTTCAAAATTTGGCAGCTCAAACCCTTGCCATTATAAGTTGAAATGCATGTTCAGGAAAGTTAATTCTTCAGGAAGCTTCTGGATGCCTTCAGGTTTCATTTATTACAGCAGCTAATTCTTGACGAAATTTCGGAATTTTGTCTGCTTCAACAGCCATGATTAATCCCGTGGACTTGTAATTCTTAAGCTGTAGCAAGCAGAAAGAATTTTTTGTTCAGAATAGTTGTTGATAAGAGAAACTGCTATCCACTTCGACCATTTCAAATTTTAGCAAGACACTCACAAAAATTCAGAATTTTTGCATTCACACCTTAAAATGAGCCTTCCACGTTAATAGTTTTAAATATAGTCCCATCTAATCCTTAATAAATGTAATGTAAAGCCTTATTCAAAATTAAAAGTGAGCAAATTAAAATGTAGAGTTTTATAGCCGACTTCCCGTGCTAATAATGTAGCAGCGAAGAGAAATGAGGCAATCAATCATATCCAATGTTATTGAAAATAAATTTCAATTTGACATGATTGCTTTGGCTGTTAAACCAAGGTAACTACACCTTAGATGATAACTTATAACAGTAGTCTTTTTCTTAACATCCAATCTTTTGTAAGAACTACGATCTTCATAGCCAAAGAAAAACAGACATGAAACAAACTTTTAGACACAACGAGTCATCCGATAAAAAAACTCAGCATATCACTCCAACTGAAAAATTAGCATAACCATCTCCGCCTCCTTTCATTACATATCAATGAAAGTCACAAAAGATTGATTTTGAATAACATGAAGAGCCAAGTGATTTCTGATCTGCTCCATCATTCATCCGTACAACGAATCCCAATCATGAAAATTTGAGTTGGCCTATAGCCCTTTGAAAAAGGAATTCGATTTACTTAGATCCTCATCCTTAGTTATCACTTTTTGACTCCTTCCCATTTTTCTTTTATTTTATCATTGTTATCCATTACAATTCCTTGCAAGTTTTTTCATTCGCAATATTTGGAAATTTTATTCACAGACACCATTTGCAACTCATCGAAATAAGCTTGGAAAAGAAGCTAGCCCTGTGCAACTTATCAAGCAATTCGCCCACCACATAATCCCCTATCAAGAGTACAATAATCAATACACATTTGTCATACGGAGTCCTCTTTCCTCACTGGAATTACAGGAATGGCATAAACCCAATCAATGTACTACCATATAATCCCCAAATTTACCATCTCCTTCACTGGATTCTCAATTTTTCAATTGTGGGTGTGAGGATATCTATAAGGCCTCACACCAATTGGAACTTTCCCAGGTATAGGTGGGTCTTGCTAATAAGTGGTATAACCCATACCCTTGGGATACTGATTAAGAAATTAATAAATAGAAAACTCTAACAGAAAATCATACTGAAGATGCACTGCAAGTCATGGCACTTGTTAGCATTTTCCACACACACACACACACACACACACACACATATATATATATATATATATATATAGAGAGAGAGAGAGAGAGAGAAAGGTATCTCACATCGACTAAAGATATAACCAAATTATAATATATAAGTGAGTGTAAATTTATCCTTACTAAGCCAACTTTGTGAGGTTAAGTTAGGTCTAAATCCCACTTCCTCGTAGGTATTGAAGTCATTCAAAGTCTATCCTCTTGTCAAGTTTATTGGATCTATAATGTCACCAATTATTGGGTTCCCCCCCCATCTCACACTTGAGATGCCCAGTCCTCGGCTCAAATTGTGAGGCTGAATTAGGCTCAAATTCCACTTTGCTTAGGCTAACTTATACTAACTCAATAACACAATTTGAGTCTATCCTCTTGTCAATTGAAGTCATTCAAAGTCTATCCTCTTGTCAAGTTTATTGGATCTATAATGTCACCTATTATTGGGTTCCCCCCGTCTCACACTTGAGATGTCCAGTCCTCGGCTCAAATTGTGAAGCTGAATTAGGCTCAAATTTCACTTCGCTTAGGCTAACTTATACTAACTCAATAACACAAAACTAACTTAGTTTAACTAATCAGTACTGTGCATGTTACTCCATTTATGTAAACATCACAACCACACAGAAAGACCACCTTGGCAAATAAAGTATAGATGTATTCTAGGTCACATTAAAAAGTTAACAAAAAATAAGTAACTTTTAGCATGTTAATGAGAATTATGAACATAAAAATGATAATTAAGATTGAAAAACATAAAACTTGCCTCATGAGGTGCAGGCTGCTGACTTTGCCATGGAAAGTAGAAGGACCATGAGCTTAGCTGGATATTATCAGGAAAATAATCAGTAATAAATCAGAAACAAAATAACTCAAAATAATGCCAAAAAATATCAATACCTTATGAAATATTTCATCCTCAAGCTTTAAATATATTATTCCCTCCTCATTGTCATTGTCATTGTCCCGTTTTGTTTTCTGTTCTGCGTTCTTGAGCTATATTTTGACACCCAAAGATAAGTAAAATGTTGGGGAACAATGAAATTGGAACATAAGAAAACATCTTAACATAAGCCACACACAGAAAGGGTGATTCTACAGCATCATACATACCACGTAAACTTTGCTAAGTATTATATAATGCTTAAACTTGAAGGAATTTCGGAGCTCCTCAGTTGGCTGTTAAATACAAAACACGACAATTTAAGTTCTAAGTAGGAAAACCATCGCTAAACAGAAACACGCAGTAACACCTCACCAATGTGATATTACTGACATCTAACCTCATCTTCTGTGGCCCACAACACTTCATCAAAAAGGGCATCATAAAGTGGTGGTAAAAGCTGGGGAGGAAGGTTCACCATGCGCTGAGATACCAGGATAGCTACATCGCGTTCTTGCTCCACCAAAAGCAATCTCAACTTGTCAGCTACATCCTTCTCTTGGTGAGCTTTATGGAGTAGAAAATCCTTGAGTGTCACCATGCATCTATGCTCCTGGCAAAAGTATTTACAACCACTTAGAAAGTTGATGTTGTTTGCTAAACCAGTCCCAAAGCATAGCAAGTTTGATGCATAAGAGTAGGCCAGTTACCCGGTATCTATACAGATTAAGAGCAGTAACAAGAGCAAAGATTCCTTCATCCTCATCATCCTCTATCTTAACAACAGTCCCCACAGTGCTCTGCTCCAAAATCAACTCTACAAAGGCACTCAAATCCCATTCTTCATTGTCAAGATAGTTTTGCAATAAGGTCTTCACTCCATGAAAATCATCAGGTTTTGGATCGAAAAATGAAAAATCTGCTTGGACAACTCCCTATAACAACACAACTATTTCAATTAAACTCAGTTCAGGTTTAAAAAACTGCTCCGTGACCATTTTTTCAGCCACAAAGTCAAATTGTTTGGAGTGTCCGCCACTTCAAAACTTGAGCTCAGTAATCCAATGTTGAATTAGAAACAGTTTGTTAATAAAAAAAAAAAAAAGATTAGGATTAGGTAAGAGGTCTTACATCAGAATCCTCGTCGGAAGACTCGGAATGTTCGGGTTTGGAAAAATCTTCTCGCACAACTCCCTAAAACAACACGCGCATTATTCCGATTAATCTTACCAGTTCAATGTTGAATTAGAAACATTATATCTATAAGAAACACATGAGAACTGGGATAAGAAGTCTTACATTTAAATGATGGTGAGAAGACTGTGCCGGTTGGGGCTCCTTAGCAGGGAGAGTGGGGTTAGGGTTTTGAGAGCGACGCTTAGGCGCGTGCAGAGAATGCATGCGAGCGAGAACGAGAGAGCGAGCGAAAGGGGAGAATGTAATAGGCCATGATTTTGGTCGTTGACGTCGGCGTTTTGGCCTTGGAAGGGTTTCTGTGTTCGATTTCAGAACCTTATAACGCATCATGAACTATGGCGTGTTCTTCAGTGGAAAAGTAGAACAATTCAGTTTCCGCTCAAATTTTTGTAAGAAAACTAAACTGTGTTCTGTTTTGCTTCTCCACACCGAACTTACTTCGTTCGCCTCTTGTCTGTTTCGTGCTATATAACTAACCCTAGAGCTTCTGCTTCTTCCACTTTTTTTTTTCTCTATATCTTTTTTTCTCTTTTCTCTTGCATTCTCTTCAATTTCCTTCAAATTATTTTCTTAATAGTTTCTAATTTAGTTTAATTTTATTTTAATATTTTAGTTTCTATAATTTATCAGACTGGTTGATATTGATTGTTTGGATTACCAGTTAATTTCCTTCAAATTCTTTTTTCTTTCTTCTACCTAAAATATTTCTGAGTAAGAGTTAGATTCGAATGCAATCCAATCAATCAAGTATGATTTGAATTTAATATTTAATATTTAATTGATTAATTTATCAAATTAGTTGGATATAGAATGTCCCTATTGAAGGTTATTTGAGTTGTGAATTTATATTAGATCTACTTTAAAAAAAATCAACAAAATAAAAATATTAAATCTTTTAACAAAAAGAAAATCACACGTGTAATTTGGACAATTAGTTTTATAATTAACTCTATAACTGTATATATTTTACTATTGAATTTTAATTTAAAAAATATTATATCAAAAATAAAATTTATAATTTAAAATATACTTATAAAATTTATAAACACTTAATTTTCAAGTTGAGTTGATAATGACAAAATTGGGATTCATTATCCAGTTTACCAATTTTATTTACATTGATATTTTAATACGGAATTTAATTTTAATTATATTTAAATTTATTTATTTATCAAAATTTATATTTTAAAAACTTATTTTCAAATAATGTAATTTAAAGCTTAAAAAATCTATAAAATAAAAGGGTATAAAAAAAATTCAACATTAAACACATAATTTATAAAATATTATCTTTAGATAAAAAGTATATAAATATAGGATCTCTTTGAGATGAATTACAATTGTTGGATGTTTTAATATAGCATAGAGTGTTGAATGTGTGTAAAATGCATCAAAGTTAAAAGTTATTTGTGTCTTCAAACTCTTCAAATAGAACATGTATTGTGTTTTCTTTTACTTTATTATGTACCACGTCTTGATGTTATCTACCTTTATACATCAAGTTCTGTGTCAAGGGTCTTCATCTTGTGATCTTATGAAGGTGTGTATTACATTTTTGCAATAAAAATTTGAAAAGCCTGAATACCATACTTGAAAAAAATATTTTAATTTATATATAATTCTTTATATATATATATATATATATATATATATATATATATATATATATATATATATATATATATATATATATATATATAAAAAAAAATAGAGTGAGAAAATACTCTCTATAAAAATTTTTTTTATATATTATATATATATTTTTAT
>Ga0099822_1007752_pt1 | contig 13825 bp, 8 predicted proteins | sample CowpeawhiteBW_FD_76839 | JGI IMG/M metagenome (GOLD analysis project Ga0099822, IMG submission 76839) | Root nodule microbial communities of legume samples collected from California USA - Cow pea white BW | ecosystem: Host-associated > Plants > Roots > Nodule | place: USA: California | collected... | reverse complement strand
TATATATTTTATATTTTTTATATACTATATATATAAAACAAAAAAAAATATATATAAATTATATATATATGTTTTTATATATATATATATATATATATATATATATATATATATATATATATATATATATATTCTTACATCTTTTTTATCAGATTTGCTAGTTACTTAATAATTTGTAGGACCCGTTAAAGATGATTTCATTTTTAGGGTTGTTACATAATACATTCTTTGTTAAAGTTATAGTAATTATATTACTATATTTTCTCTTAATTAAGTTATGAGTCTTTAAATTTAAATATTTTAAATTTAGTTTTTATTAAAAAAAGTTATATTAATTTTTGAATTTTTTTTAATTGAACATTTATTTTTTAAATCTTTTATTAATTAAATGATTCATCTATTATTTTAGAATTAATAAAACACTTAATTAAGTTATGAGTCTTTAAATTTAAATATTTTAAATATTTTATATATTTTAAATTTAGTTTTTATGAAAAAAAGTTATATTAATTCTTGAAATTTTTTTAATTGAACATTTATTTTTTAAATCTTTTATTAATTAAATGATTCATCTATTATTTTAGAAATAAAACAATATTATAGTTTTAATATTGTTATATTAATTATAAAACCTTATTTTATAATTAATAAAATATTATTATAGTTTTAAGATAACAAGAGAATAATCATTGACAAAAAAAAGTTAAATAATAAAAACTGAATTGAAAAATATGAAAATTTACAGAAAAAATTTAATTAAAAAAATACGCAAATCTGACAAAAAAAGTGAAAACATATGCCGCATATATTTTTAATATTGTTTTGTACTTTTAAGGTTGTGTAAATAACTCTAAAATAAACTTAGATAGAATTAACAATGAAGTTTGAAGAAATAAAAAATAAAATTATAATTTATATTGTCTACAAATAAAATTCTTAAAAAGTACGAATTTTACAATATTGTTCTGTTCAAAATTATAGATATATAAAGAAATAAAAAAGTTATTTATTTTATATTTTCTTGTTATTATAGATGCCCATACTTATTTTATAGCATTTATTCTGTAATAACATAGATCACATTTATCACAACTTTTAACTTATTTTATATTTATCGGCTTTTTTTAACTTATCTTATATTTTATAGCTTTTCTAAGATATTACAACTTTTAACTTATATTTATCGTTTTCTTCACTTATATTTATAGATATTTTTTGAAGATCCTCCGATAAAGATCAAATCAAATTATAAACTTATCTTATATTTATAATATTTTTAAGATCCCACGTAAGATTAAAGATAAAATTAAATGATAGTATAGAAGTAAAAATAAACCTGATCTTACTGATCTGATCTGAGTTAGATTTAAACTTCTTACCTTAATATTTTCATCAATGAAAAATGTCAGAGAAATTATCAATATATCATTTTCATCCATATTCTTCTCAACATTTGTACCATTTTAGATAATGATACATGAAGAAACTGTCACACGTAAGAATAATAAGCATGTATAGTGTCTCGATAAACAAGGAAAAATAGCAAACTACAGAATATATATGCTCCGGAATGAAATATTCAAATGCTAAAAAAGAAATGACAAAGAATGCTGATTTACGGAATTAAAAATAGCACTGGAAACAATTATAAGAACATAACATAAAATGCTATGGTTTATGAACTTAAATCATTTATGAAGACCCGTAATCCATTTAAGTAAATTACTTGGGCCAACATTTGAAAGCTAGTACTACATACATGTCAATTTATACTCTGACTAGGATTGTATAATACGAAGAATAACAGAATGAGGCAAAAGGGTAGGCCTGCAGAAACATAGGCAAGTTTAGTAGTGTGCACTAAATATGCCAAGACATACCCAGCGTGTGATCACTCTTTGGTGTGACCAAATTTTGTATGGCCTCAGTAAGTACAACAACTGCAATTCTGTACAATATAGAATTTGCGTGAAACTATTTGGGGGCCAATGTGATCGGACTGATAGAAAAAGCAATACAACGAGCTGCTTTTGCCAGCATAAACCGCTCCTTTTCATTCAAAGGCCTTTCAATCACCTTGACAACGTTAGCATCCTAGAACATCAAAGATCAGGCAGTGATTAAATGATTAACTTTTGCTGTAAAAAATACATGACATACGAATTCTACCTAAGCTTTTACTTAACACACAAATGCAGCAACAGTGAAGAAATATAGGAAATGCAGGCTGCTCTCACAATCAAGTATTAGAAGATATAAGCAAAAGCAGAAATCAAATTTTTAATCTGCGAAAGATAATTTCTTTAGATCAGCTAAGCTGCAGTTGCCAGTGCCTAAATAATTGCACAAGAAAAATTGTACTATAGGAAGCGTATCATATAGAATGATATGTAGATAAATCAAAATGCAAAACACAAATATTAATTGGAAACATACTTTCAGCTGGTGCTGAACAGAAGGCCGAACATTGGCAGTTTCACCAATCACGATTATATTGTTAACGTTTCCCCTGTCATCCCTTTCTGCTGGTGAAGCAGTTGAATGTTTCCATTGTCCATTTACAATGAACTTGTAGTAATACCTGATAGAAAGGAATCATGACACATTCAAGTGCAACAAAATCATTAAATCGTCAAAAAATCTAGGAAACAGTTTTATGCTTCTGATACAAAAATCATACAACAAAAGAATAAAACAAATGGCATTGGTTAGAATATTAAAAAATTACTCGCTAGGAATCTTAGCCAATTCGGTCATCAAGTTTGAGAGAAAAATGATATACTTAATCTACAGAAAGAAAAAGGAAAAAATTATTTTGACACCACCTTCTAAAAATACGTCCACTCAAGATTTGTGATTAATAATAAAATATTAAACTAAAATATAAATTAAATTGTTGAATAAAAAATTATTATAAAGAGTTGTTAAGACGGAGTAAGAGTTTAAAGGTTTGTAAAGTATCACCGCTCAAGAAAAAATATAGTAAATTTAGCACATACTTTCCTTGTGGAAGTTTAACTTCTACTTCATGTCTTGATCCACCTTGGAACTTTGCCTTTAGTGGTTCTTTCCAATTTCCGGTAAAGTCTCCAACCAAAGTTACATCCTCACCCTGAAACATTAAGACCAAAAGGACAATTAAGGTTGAAACTATGATAATTCTAAATAACAATGGAGATGATTTAATCTCTCGAACCTTTTTAAGAATCAACAGATAAATTAGCCCCAGAGCCACATTGAGAGCTATATTACAAGTTTATGACCTCATGGAATGAACATTCCACTCAAATACAGGAATATAGAACAGAAAGGATTAAAATTAACTACCATTAATCAAATCTACTCATAGTATAACAGAAAAAAACTTTTAACTCAAGAATCAAATGATAAATTAGCAACAAAAAAGCAATGGAAATATAACTTCATACCTCATGACCATTCCACACAAATGTGACAGCATGTGTAGGAGGTCCATCATGTTTGCCATTTTCAACCATGGCTATAAGATCCCAAGTAGCCCATGCAATTGCCGGCCTGCAGTTTGATGAAATGATTTTTCTAAGTGAGAAAGTATATCAAACCAAATTTCTATTTCAAACTAAAAAGCATAACAATTTCACTAGCATTTCCTACAGCATACTCAATTTGCTAAAACTACTACCATCACTAATAATTCACAATCTTTAGTATCTTCACAAATAACCCATAAGCATTAGGCATGCAAACAGAATAGATCAGAACAATTTATCTGGTTTCGTTCTGCTAAAAGGTGAAACCAAAATGTACCACTTTTGTAGACTTAAGTCTTGTCTTTTTCTCTTCATAAAATACATAAAGCAGAGAGCCATATGTCATGTTCCATCCCATTCTAAACACTGTCTTGTTATCTTTTTCCAGTCCACACAAATAGTGGCCACTGAAAGAAACCCAAAATGAATGTCTAAAATAGACCATTAAGAAAACATAAAGATATTCTGAGATGCTACCACAAGAAATTCACTAATATTAGAAAAGTACATATAAATCATAGAAAATGGTGGATAACATATAAGCTTCCCAACGAGCTCAGCTGAAAGCTAATAATTAGTTTAAATTCTTCGGTCTCAGACAGAACTCACAGATAATTATGTCCCATGCCCCAAAAGAAAGAGAAACTTTGCATAATTACCCTTTGTTTATAGATTGCATGTAAAATATAAACGTGTTTACATGAATACAAAGCATGATCTCGTGTCCTCTTTAACAGAATCAAATGAACAGTCTTAAAGTGTTTGAAGTTTGGCAAGGTGAACCTGTCAGGTCTGCAATTGTGCATCCCAGTGACCCAAGTATGCGCTGCATGAAGGGAAACATCCGTCATCCAATGTAGGTAGGCAATCACACAAGCAGGAGACTGATCAAATCCAGAAGTGCAAGTAACAAAAACACGAAGATTCTTCCTTAGCAAACGTAGTAGAAGCCCCACACAAAATGGGAGTTTTTTCCTCATATCATAAGAATCTCCCTCCCTACAAACAGAATTAAAGAAGGCTCAAATAAAACCACAAATCATAGTCTAAGAGGAAGCCAAACTAGAGTCATCAGAACTTTGAATGTCATTTCCCCATGAACCTTAATTTTCTTCAATTGACTTAAGGGTCACTGTATGACCAATAATGCTCGATATATTCATCTTTTGGTAACTCACAGCATAAAGTAACAATAAGATGGGAAAAGGGTGACAAATGAAGTGAAAAGAAAATAAAAATGGAAAATGAAGGTAAGACAGTCTGAGCAAGTACAACAGAACGAAGAGATGTGTAAAGTAGAGTCTAAAGACTTGTTTGAGAAAGTACTTGAGTTTGAGCATAGAGATGCTTGTGATAGATTGCTGAAGGGTTGAGAAGTGAGGACTAGGAATACCTCTCGCTGTATCTTTCTATGGTCTTGGTGGAAATTTTGGCTGTCAGTGACTAGATGCAACCTTACCCTGTAGGGTGAGCTATTATCAATACATGATCTTCCTCTATAGTAGAGGTAACTACACTTACTCTCAGCTAATAAGGCTTAGATGAAGAAAACTCTTGAAATTATAAAACAAGGGTGTTTATTTATAAGCATTAATTGCCAAAAAGCCCTTAGCTTCTTATTTTAAGAAGCTGATCAACAAATTGGCAACTAACTACTACCATTTTTTTAGAAATAATACAAAAACTAACTTTGCAAACAGACCCCTAGTACTACTTATTACCATTATTCCTCCCATCCAAAAGGACTTGTCCTCAAGGCCTTGTAGCACTCCAATTAAAATCTGGAAATTGGTGTAGCATAGTGTGTAGTTCCTACCAAAGTGCATCTTCAGAGTTGGTATGCTGCAATTCAATGAGCACCTCAATTGCCCTTTTTCTTCATTCTTCTATCTAAAACCACCAATGGCTATAGCTCCATCTCACCATCTTCATTGTATACAACTAGAAGCTCTTGCGTTATGGAATGATTACCATGATTGTTTCTTCAGTAATGGCACATGAAAAACATCATGTATTCTTGTGCCAACAGGCATCTGAAGTTTCAAGCCACCTTGCCAACTCTCTCCAACCTGCTAAAAGGGCCATAAAATCTGGCAGCTGACTTGTGGAATGATGTATTTGCCAAACTTTATTGCTTAAGTCTCCACATTGAAACTCCTTGTCTACCAACCTGAGATCAGAACACTTTTTCATCCTCTCTTGGGCTTTGTATAAATTCTCTTGCAAAAGTTTGGCAATCTGCTTTGTTCTCACTGTCTAAGCAACTGCTTTGACTAATGGAACTTCGTGCAATGCAACATTAGGCATTGATGGAGGATTGCCTTATAAAGGTTCAAATGGGGACATCCTGGTTGTTGTGTGGAATTTAGTATTGTACCATAACTCTACTGAAGAAAGATGATCTATCCACCTCTTTGGTAAGTCACCAGCTACACATCTAAGATATCCCTCTAAGACTGTATAAAGCTTTAAGTTGCCCCTTCGATTGAGGGTGGAAAGCAGTGGACCGCAACAATTTGACCTTATGTTGCTTGATCAATTTAGTCCAGAATGCATTCATAAAATACTATCTCTTTCAGAAATTCTCATATGGCCAACCACGTAGTTCAACAGTATAGAAAAATACCTGTCCAACTTTAGCTGCTCCAAAAGGATGAGCTAATGGTGTAAATGGGCATACTTTGTGAATCGGTCACAAGCCACAAAGATAATTGTCATGCCATTAGTCTTGGGAAGACCCACAATAAAATCCATTGAAATGGATTTCCAAGCTCTCTCTGGAATAGAAAATGACTAAAGTAACCTGGCAAGCATTATACACTCATGTACTCATTGTTTAACTTCTTTCTACAAGCCTTTCCAATAAAACTGATCTTTTATTCTTTTGTAAGTTAGGTTGTCTCCTGAATGTCCACCCATCACCATGTCATGAAAATGGTGCAGTATTTTTCTTTTCATGTTCTGATCTGCACCAATTACAACTTTACATTTTATTCTTAAAATTAATCCATCAAAGGTGTAGTGCTTATATGATCCTTGATGCAACCTTATTGTATCTACTATCTTCTGCAATTTTGGATCTGATCTCCATGCATCTTAGGCCTCCATTAGCAACTGAGGAGTAACGTGAAAGATTGCAGCTAAACTACCTTCTTGTTGCTGTCGTGACAGTGCAACTGCCACTACATTGTCTGTTTCCACTATGAAAGTTGACCAAACTCTGGTAAAGCCAATACAAGAGCTGATGTTAATCAACCTTTAGTGGTTGGGCAATTTTTCCATAATTGTGAATCAACCTTCTGTAATAACCTGATATGCCCAAAAGTCCGTCGAAGCCCATGACAGTCATAGGTCTTGGCCATTGTTGAAAGGCTTGAATTTTACTGAAGAAATCAAATGGCCCAAGTAATCAACTTTTGTTGTTGCAAAGGTGCACTTTTAATAGTTAAGAACCAAATTGTGGCCTTGGAAGATTTGGAGGGTGGTGTGTAAGCATCAAAGATGATCTGCGCATGTCTTTGTGTAGACTAAAATGTAAAAAAAAAAAAAACACCAAAATGAACTTCCTTATATACCGTGAAGAGATCATTCATCAAGTGTCGAAGATATCATCATCCAGTTTTGAAATGTGGTTGGTGCGTTGCACAATCCAAAAGATAAGATCACCCATTCATAGTGTACATTGTGAGTTCTGAAGGCTGTTGTATGGATATCTGCCTATGCCATCCTTACTTGGTTATAACCACTTTTTAGATATAGTTTAGAGAAATATCTTGCACCATGCAACTCATCCAATAAATCTCCTATAGAAGGTATAGGAAACCTGTTTTTCATTGTCGAAGCATTCAGTTTTCTGAAGTTAGTGCAACATCTTCAAGAACCACCCTTTTTCTTGACTAACACTAATGGAGATGCATAACAGCTTCTACTTTCTCTGATAACAGCTTCTACTTCCATTTCTTATTTTTGAGCATGGGGATGCCTGAATTGTTTTAAATAGAATGGTTTTTTGTACACCAAATAAATTCGATGACCATACCACTACGAGGAAATTGGTGAAAAACTTTATCTACTGCATCATTTTAGCTGAATGGTCCTTCAAGTGCAAGTAACACAGCTTGACATTGAGCTGGTTTAAGCTTACCTGTCAATTCACAAATACAAATATCAGAGGAAGGATGTTCACATTGTAGACAAACCAATTTTCCTTCATTGTCAATTTGCCACAATTCCAGCTGATCTCTCCCAAAGTTTTAAACCATTGCATTCCAAGTAGTACACCAAAAGAGTGCTAGGTATCAACAAAAAATCAGCGTGAAAAATATGATCACTAATTTTCCATTCTATTTGAGGACAGCTCTGAATTATGACTCAATCTTTATCTTATGCGACCATCACAGGGAAGTTTCTTATGCTTTGAATTATGACTAACTATTTCAGTTTCTTGTTCTTCTTTTGAATCTGATGTTAATTCCACAGTCATTTGTTCTTGCGGAATAAAGATTGCATTTAACTTTCCCCACATGTACACCTTTGTTTATGATCTCTGTCTCACTTATAACCACAGAATCGACATAAACCCTTTACAATCCTGTCATTGATTTGTTTTCTAGAGAGAGTTCCCAGTTGGTACGCGAGAATCTATCATTGAGGTTGAAGTGGTAGAACGTGGATCTTTCCTATAACTTGAAGCACCTCACCTTGTAATCTTGCAATTCAAATTGCTTCTTGAACCGATGTTAGTCTATTAACTCTTATTGATTTTTCTAACTCAATGGTTAATCCAGAAAGAAAGAAACTCAATGCTAATTCTTCAATTATAGCCAACCTAGTTAACAACGTGTCATATTTTTCAAGAGACAAGTAGAGGCCCTTCTTGTCACAATCTTGCAGTATTGGATCATCAATTGCCGCCGTATCAAATTGGCTCCCTGCATCCTGAAAGATATGTTGCCAAGAGTTTTCTTTATTGTTGATGTTTTGCATGTAATGGCTTTGGCAAGAAAAAGCCTTGCACTCCATAGATAACAACCATAAACGATTTTGTTATTCGTCCGAAGTTCTTTCCAGTTCAAAGAATTGTTTTGCCTTCACTTTTCAGTCACGAAAGTTAGAACTATCGCAGGAAGGAAATGGAATATTCACCCGCTCAACCACCAGAGCAACCATTTCAGAATATTCCCAGAAAGTTAGAACTATCGCAGGAAGGAAATGGAATTTTCACCCGCTCAACCACCAGAGCAACCATTTCAGACTATTCCCAGTGAGGTTCTTCCTCTTGTGGTCCATTAAAAAATGCTATCGCCGTTGTGAGGCCTTCAATAGACTTCTGCACCATCTCCAATGGGTGACGCACTGATTCTTGATGACTATAGAAGTTCTTCTCATAAGAATCCATACGGGTCTGAAGCTCTTTGGGGTCACCATCGTAACCCAACAAAACTGATACCAATTGTAATAATGGTAACTACACTCACTCTTGGCTAACAAAACTGATACCAATTGTAATAATGGTACTTACACTCTTAGCTAACAAAAAATGATAAGAATTGTAATAATGGTAACTACACTCACTCTTAGCTAACAAGAATTCAGAGGGAAACAACTCTTAAAATTGTAATTATGATCCCCTGCACCCCAATTACACAAAAGTGTTTATTTATAAATCTCGACCCACAAAAATCCCCTAGCTTCTTATTTTAAGAAGTTGATCAACAAATTGGCAACTAATGACTACTATCCTTTTTAGAGATAATATGAAAACTAACTTTGGTTACGGGCACCTAATGCTACTCATTACATCAACTGTCCATCAATTTATCTATTTTTTTCTAATCTAAGGAGGGTTTAATTTGTAAAATTTCCAGGAAAGACAAATTCTTGAGAGTTCTTTCTAATGTATCACCTTAGCCGTAATATGATAATTTTTTATTATAAAACTTACATTTCTTTGCATAGTATATTAAAGGTTTTCTAAATAAAATCCATTAAAAATATTTTTAAAAAGGGTTAAATATGTTTTTGGTGCCTTAACTTTCAGTGAATATTGAAATTAGTCCCTCTTAGAAACTTTAGCCTAATTTAGTGCTCAAACTTTAGAAATACGCAGATTTAGTCCTTTTAGCCAAATTTTGTTAAGTTTATGTGACATTTCAAACGCGTTTTATGATAATATTTAACTTAACATTAAAGCCAAAATGTGTCAAAAAGTGTAAACAATTCAAATACTATCATGAAATGTGCTTGAAACATTAGATAAATGTAACAAAATTTGGTTAAAGGATTAAACCTATGCATTTTTAAAGATGAAGAACTAAATTGGTGAAAAGTTTTAAAAAGGGAGTAATTTCAAATTTCACTAAAACATGAAGGACAAAAAACATATTTAACCCTTTTAAAAACAAAAAAACATAATTGAATCCTTGTCTCATGTTTTATATTCCTCTTTTTCATAAATTACTTTGAGTGCATTTGGAAGAACTTATCAACCGCCTATTTGGACTTATCTTGTGATATAAGTACTTATCTAGACATTTAGAGAGGTTATAAAAATAGTTTTGATATGTTCATATGCTATTTTCATTAATTTCAATCATGAAATAGTTTAAATCTTATATGGAAAAAAAAGTAACTTATAGCAATTATCTTTTCTGATATTAAAAAAAGAAAAAAAATTACATCATACGTAAGTATTCATAAAGTACTTAATTAAGTTATTTTATGGAGATGTCCTAAAACAAGACAAATTACCATTATTACATAAATTCTGAAAAATTTAAATGAACGTATATTACCGAATAGGATAGTTGATCATGAGAATATTATTCCTTTGACAAGATTCATTGATTGATTTTGCATTGATTCCCCAATTTTCGGCTTCAGTTCCACTTTGGAAGTTCAGAACAGCAGTAATTCCCTGCAGCAGAAATATTCCTACTATAATGACAAGAATATAATGCTTGATATAAAAGGAAAACTTCGCACAGAAGTTATTACAGTACGAAAGAAATAACTTTTAGGGTAATTAAGAACACAAAAAGATAGAACTCACTGTTAGCTTAGGAGATGGTAATAGTAACTAACTAAACAGAAAGAACTGTGGCACATTTCAGAATCCAAAATTTTCTTGCCACAACATACCTTTGACTAAAAATACTTCAGCACACTGCTGTAATAAATTAAATGCCAAATATTGGTTGATATTTGATAGGTACTGAAATGTTTTCCTATTGAACACATTCAAGTTTCACAACTGAAGATTGAATTAAGCAATTCATTTGCACATTGATTATAAGGCCTTAAACAAGGATTAGAGAGGCTTTTATGAAGTTAAGGTGACAATGTCCATACCTCAACTTTTGACAAGGTCTCTACATCATCTTCTGTTTGTATACAGGATCCCACATAAATTTGCTCTGTAATCTAATAATTTATAACATATCAATATTTTATAAGTATTATAGAAACTGAGCCATTAAAAAAAAAAATTGTAATAAAGACATTGAAATGAATGACATACCTTACTATAACGCATACCAAGAGAGTGGTTATAATACATCTCATCCTTGGAACGATCTAGAGCCTGAATATACTCCTCAAGTGGGAAACTTCCATGACCCCAATCTCCATCTCCACACACTTCTTCAGTAAAAACACAAGCAATTTGTGGTGTGTGTTCAGTAAAGAAGTTTCTCTCACCATGGGTGATGGTACGTTGATTTTGGTTGCCCAATAACTTGTTTGCATTTGGTTTGAGAAACTTTGAGTTGAACATCAAAAATCCCGAATTCGTGCTGCTCTCACTAGATGATTGTAAATTTGATGCCAATAGGGTCTTGTTCCATGTGACAATAGGAACTCGCCCTCTATTAAACACTGTCTCAAAATCATTCATCTTGTGCAGAAGTTGAATAGGAAAAGGAGATGTGGGCCTCTCAAGTACCAAACTAAAAGAATTTGTTTGCTCATTTAGCACCTTCCTGAGGAAACCAAAAGACTGAAAAAAATAAAAACAACACACTGATGAACATAATACATTGTGATGGTCACTGAAAAAGTATCTTCACTCCTTTTTAAGGCATCTTAGAACTGATTTCTAGTAGAGAAAAAGGGTACAATAGTAATAATATCATATTGAGATAGAATTGAGAATAGTCTCTTTCAAATTAACAGAAAAAAAATAACCCAAGAAGCTGAAACTGAAACTAAAGCGTCCATGACATTATGCTAATCCCACCAGTAAGCACTTAGGCGTCACGAACCACCACTTGGGTTATCAAGTGAATGCTCGTGAATGGTTATACCAAGGTTTTCATAAACCTTCAGCGACCATGATTTTGGTCAGTGTCAAGGATTTTGGACTCATCGTGACTACAAACAAATTACATTTGTCTGCAATTTCCCAGAGTTTCAAGGATCACAACAGATTGCAAGGAAACTATATAACTGCATCCACAATTTCAAAATTAAGTTATTCATAGAATAAATCACATTGGCATCCCATAGGTTTTTTTCAGAATGCACATAACTCAATTGCTTGTTTAATAATTACAATAATGTGTCTCTTACAGGTACACCAAACCACACGATGTAATATTTTTCCAACAATTAAGGAATTCGAGCAATGTAAAAGTGGGGGCGGTGTACTGTTTTTGAAACAATAAAAGGTAATTGTGTACAGATAAAGAAAAGAGGAGTATAGTGTGCAATCTGAAAAACACCCAAGGTGTCTGCCTTTACTCCAATACCTGGAATCGAATGAAATTGTTCTTGTTGGACAAAAACAAAACAGAAAATGAAGGGAAGGGAAATTTTAATCGAAGTTAACACTTTCCTTCATTACGAAAAGATACAAAAGATTTTACTGTGTGAAATTTTACGCCACGTATTTACACTTTAGTTTTATAAAAAACAGAAAATGAAGGGAAGGGAAAGTTTTATCGAAGTTAACACTATCCTACATTATGAAAACATATTACTGCCTGAAATTTTATCGCCATGTATTTTACACTTTTAGTTTTATAGTCACATTACTGTAATATTATAATTACAGTCATCTAAATTTAACGGTTTCCAAACATGTGCTAGAGCAAAATCAGGAGGCATACTGCGTATTTCCAACGTCTTTAATCTCAACGAGAGTGTTCTGAGACGAATCGCCAGCTTTCTTCAAAGTATCACCCACCATAATTATCCTGGATCTCTCTGCATTACCCTACCATCAGAAAAAATGAATTAACAAATAAATGTAGATATGGATTAAATGATTTTAGGATATATCGGTCCAAATTTTGGAGGTAACAAAAACTTATTTAATCCCAAAAATACAATTGTTTTGTTGAAACAGATCCTAACGTGATTGGGACAGAGCGAGGTAACAATGAATGGAGGGTACCCCTTTGGTGAGAGAGTGGACGATGATTTTGCCATCAGCGGTTAGCGCGAATCGAATGCCGAGGGGCTTCTCGAGAGTGACAAGGTACTCGTTGAGGTTCATCTTGTATGAGGAGTTGCCGGACGCAGCGAAAACCCTAAGGTTGAGGGTTCCAACGTTGGAGCGAACAAGGTACACCTGGTTGTTTCTGTTGCTGTAGAGGATGCGAGAGGAGGAACAAGCGTTGGAGCTGCTCAGGAACAGCGAAGGAGGGTAGTGAGGGCGCGTGCCAAATTGCAGTGGAAGCATGGTGGATGTTGAGGCTATGGCGGAGAAGATTGAATTGAAGGTAAGATTGGTTTATGGTTACGGAAACAGAGCATGTGAAGTGAGAAGTGCGTTTTTCTCTTCCTATTATTATTCTGTTTAAGAATTTAGAACGTTTTACGGAAGATGGCACGGGTCAGGGTAAGGGAATGGGAGGTGCACGTGGCGATTGCGTGGGACACACTTTCTAAACTTTACATGCCACGGATGAATCCAACTATATCTCTCTTCTGAAGATTTTTGGCGCCTTTCAAAATGGACGGTGCCGCCGTTGAAGATATTTTCTTGATTTTCTTGTACCTTTCACTACAAAAACATTATCCGAAGAAATTATTTCTGTTCCTGCAGAAGAACAAATAAGATAAGTTAGGCACGAGTATCACCTTACCCTGTAGTCCGTTATCTCTTCAGTAGGCCTCTTTCCATTTGATACATGTCGGCTTGAACCCAGGAGGGATTACCTGCAGAAGAATCTCCGAAGCTCAAGTAAGTTAAAGCTCTCAAAGAGTCAAATCAGCAATTAATGAATGCGTACCTTTAAATGATGGGGTCCACGTGTATTTATAGAATATTAATGACGTTTGACCATTGCATGGGCTGGGTTTTGACTTGGGCC
>Ga0099822_1007742_pt1 | contig 13832 bp, 5 predicted proteins | sample CowpeawhiteBW_FD_76839 | JGI IMG/M metagenome (GOLD analysis project Ga0099822, IMG submission 76839) | Root nodule microbial communities of legume samples collected from California USA - Cow pea white BW | ecosystem: Host-associated > Plants > Roots > Nodule | place: USA: California | collected... | reverse complement strand
TCTATATATATATATATATATATATATATATATATATATATATATATATATATATATATTTGTTTTAATCTTAAGTTCATTAAAATAATATTGTTTAAAAAAATTATTATTATTAAAGAGAATCTTAAAGGATCCAAAGAAAACAAAATATTTAAATTAACTTTTATAATAATTATTAAGTGATATACTAAAACAAACTCCTGAAATTTAAGGAAAATAAGAAGTTATTTTATTTTCATTCAGATCTCAAATATGGTGAAATAATATCGATAATTAATATATTTGAAATATTGTTAAAATTTAAAATTTCACGTCAAAATTTTATTTGTATTTAATATAAAAAAATTTAAAAGAGAAAAATATATTTAAATTATGTTTTATATCAACTCATAATCTATATAAAATTATTTATCCTACCAAAAAATAAATAAATTAGTTTTAAGATCGAACGCTTACTACTAAACCAAAAGTTATAATAATTATTTTATTTTTATTCTAATCTCAAATATGGTGAAATAATATTGTTAATTAATATATTTGAAATATTGTTAAAACTTAAAATTTCACGTCAAAATTTTATTTGTATCTAACATAAAAAAATTAAAAGAGAAAAATATATTTAAAGTATGTTTTATATTAACTCATAATCTATATAAAACTATTTATCCTACCAAAAAATAAATAAATTAGTGTTAAGATCGAGCACTTACTACTAAATAAAAAATTATAATAATTATTTTATTCTCATTCTGATCTCAAATACGGTGAAATAATATCATTAATTAATACATATAAAATATTGTTAAAACTTAAAATTTTATGTCAAAATTTTATTTGTATCTAACATAAAAAAATTAAAAGAGAAAAATATATTTAAATTATGTTTTATATCAACTCATAATCTATATAAATCTATTTATCCTACTAACAAAAAAAATAATTAGTGTTAGGATTGAACGCTTACTGATAGATCAAAAACTATAATAATCAGTTAGGACACAACTCTTTACTTTAGAGTATAAGAGTCAAAACACTATGATTCGATTATGAATCGATCAACTTAATTTCTGTTACGAGACAATTGATGTCATATACAACAATTAGTAATATATATAACAATAAGTATTTTACCTTAACATCATACATGCAAACATAAACTCGATTTACAAATCAGCCTGAGTTGACACTAATATAAATCAATTTTCTGAAGCTAAAACTATGATTCTACCACTTTCTATGTGAAAAATTTTCCCTTTGAAACATGCATAAAGTTATTTCATCCATGTTGAACCTTTGATGAATGTTCCACTGATGGACATAGAAGAACTGTATTAGATCAATCAAACTAACATATTTCTAAACTAAATATGAGTATGAGGATGAGAAAAAAATAAGTGATTAATTGCTTCTATTTTCATTATTGTTAACTAGGTCTACATCACTCACTTGGTAAATATAAAAGATAAAATTAAATAGTTATTAGAGTCAATTGTTAAAAATATAATAGATAATACAATCACATTTATGGAATAATGCATTTCCTTCGAAAATCTTTCTGCAATCCATATATAATGTTCTGACGTATGTATCCTTTTTCTGTTGATAAATTATTTACATTAACATAAAAAGTAGTTAACTAAAGACATGCTTGCGCGCGCATAGAGGGGTTATACTCTTCCAAACAAATTTCTTCTATATATATATAAAATTTAAATATATATATATATATATATATATATATATATTATTTTTTAATTTTAATGTATTTTATGCATTTGATATTTTAATCTTTTTTATGCATTTATCTTGAATTTAAATATGTTTTGAGTATTTGAACTTTGACACGAAACTGAAAAAAATTTGTCAATATTTGAAACTTTAATATATTTTTATTCATAAATTTTAAAAATGAATGGATGTACATTTTATTCCAATTACATTAATTATTTTTAAGTGTCAAACATGTTTCATATTATCATTTAAATTGTTCAGGCTGTCTAACACATTTATATCCATTCATTTGTAAAGTTTATAGACAAAAATATATCAAAATTTGTACTCTGACAAAATTTAATTTAACGTGTTAAAGTTGAAAGACTAAAAATATATTTATCTCTTTATATATATTTATCTCTTTATCATCGCACCTCCTAACTCTCAAAGCAAATTTCAATAACTTTATTCATTTATTGAATTAAGAAAGAGTGTTATAATTAGAAAATTATTGAAATAAAAATATCATAATATCTTTACACTTATTACGAAAAATATTTCAGGAATCTCCGCATTCAATTCATTTAGATAATTTTTATTTTCTTTGCATATGATCATTACAAATAGAGGACTTAAAAATGTAATTTTTATTATTTAATCTTTTCATTTTGATTTCTCCCTCCCCTCTTCATGTATATATTATTGATTACTATTTGAATAATGACGAAAGTTACACAACAAAACATTTTAACAATAAAGCTAAACCATCACTCTATTTCTCCACACTTTTGCTTATGATTCATGGATGCATAGATGGATATACATGTACACTCAATAATAAAACTTGATGCATTTACAAATGGTCATGAACATTAAAAACCAGATAAGTATTTACCACTAGTTAACATAGTTTCACTGTTGCTGATATGAACATGTAAACAACCATCAGGTAATTAGAAAACATATCAGTGAGATGGCAGAATCAAGAAATAACATATCATTGTGTGCTCAAAAACCACCTATGACCAGGTTCAGGTGTTGGACCTAGAACTCAGAATTTGGATTCTCTATTAGTTTTTTATGTGTTGTCTCTCTGTTGTAGTTGTATCTTTAAAATACACTAATGATGGATACTGCTTATGATGTTTTAAAATATACTAAAAAATATTCTAAAGTATCATAGTGTATTTTTAATGATCAGTAGAGGATAGCAAGAATAAAACCAGCAGAGAATATGGACTCGAACAAAAATCCTAGTTTTGTGGCAGAAATGAATTTGTCCAAGGAATCATCTTGTGGTCCATGATGATGATGATGATGAATTTGTGGATGAACTCAAGAACTACCATTCATCATTGCATAACCATTGAAGCAGTGCATTAGCTTCACCTATGTGACTCTTATTCTCTCTCACGTCTGTAGATGTTAGCAGAACCAAGCACAACTTTTCCAACTCTTCTGTTTCTACGTGCCCTTCTGCTCATACTTCTTTTCCTTCTCCTCTCAACAGTTTGTGACATAGGTAAAGAATGAATCCATCTTAATGGCACTAGAGCTGCAAGAAACTGTGCAAGAATTCCCATTGTCAAGCCTGAGTAATCACCAGATGTAACACCAAGACAAGAGGCCAATCCAACACCCAGAAAGGCACTGGCTATTGATGACAGACACAGAGCTGATGCAAGAAATGCTGTGAGAGATCCTTCACACCCCTTTGGACATAAATTTGCAAACAAAACTGAGAAAGGAAGGAGCTTGAAATGAGCCACAATTTCTGCTAAACCAGAGAAGCAAAGAGCAAACACCTCATTGGGAATTCCCCATTTGAGGTTTATCTGTTTGACCAAAATGAGATCAAGAAGTAGGGATGATGCATACAGAATCTGCACTGTGCCTATCAGCTTTCTCATTGAAATTGTTTTCCAGAAACGGTTATACATCACAGTTACTGAAAGAAGCACAAACTGGCCAATCACCCTAGACAACCCTATTACTGTAGGATCAAGGTTTAGGCACTGTGTCTGATAGCAGAATATAGAACCTGAAAGCATTGGGACCATGGCGATTGATCCAATAATCCATACAAGAGGTTGGAAAATGTTCTTGTCACCGATTGCAACTACAAGATCAGAGACTTGTTTCTTGATGTTCTCTGAGATGGATTGCCTAGAAAGTTTTTGACCTGAAAGTTTTGTTATGCCTAAAGATTCCTCTCTTGTTGAGAGAGAAATGAGTAGATGTAGAGAGAGTAAAGATGAAAATATTGCAAACATTGTTCTGGGAGGCATTTTCTGTAAGAAATAACCACCAATCAAGTTGCCTAAGATTCCACCTGCAGCTAATGCCATGAATGCATATGCCTGCAAGCCACCAATTTTGTGCTTCTTGCCATACTCTGCTACAAGAGCATCCTGTGCTACTTCTGCAATGGATGCTCCCAAATTACTAATAAGCACAGAGGCAATTAAGTAGGGAAGCACTTCCTGTGCAATGGGGACCAATGCCAGCACACTCCATGAAAGAATTTGCAGAAGACCTGAAGATTGAACCAAAAAGAATTTATTAAACTTGCAGAAGGAAATACAATTATAAATAATTTTCAGGATAAGCTATCCTCAGTGATGTAAAAGGAAAATATAAACAATGAAGAAAGCTATCCAATTCCTCAACATGTTCATCATGAAAACCCCTTAAAAGATTCAGAGTCTTCCTCTAATGTGTCAGAGAAGCTTCCTTCAATGTATAGGAGTGGCACTCTTAACTTTACATTTGCATGGTACATATCTTTATGTTCTTCACTCACATAATGCAAATTCTTTCTTATTTTCCATATTTTCAGATCTTCTGATGTTAATATACATGTTGACTAGACTATTTAAACAGCACCAATCAAAATGTATACACAAGAAACTCAACAATTTAAATTACGGTTGCATCTTTGACAACTTGTTATGAGCCATATACTACTCCACTACTGCAAAATCACACAGCTTTCACTGAAAATCATGGTAAAGACTGGATTACCAAATCAAATAAAGGAGTTCCACCTAGCTTTTCTTCTTGTCTTCCCGAGCTCAACTCTTGTAACTCATTAATCATATCTTTTTTATCACAATCAGCCAAATTAAATTCTGATTTATAGTATATAAGCAAGTTGATCATTTACTTCATCATACAAAGAAAAAGAACAACCTAGGATGCAATAACAGAACAAAACAAACTTATAGATTTTTCACTTTCAGTATTCATAACCAGTGTTTGGTATATCTTATTTAACACATTTTCTGACTGAACACGAAATTCCTATGTCCTAATCAGCATGTTAGAGATAAGAGATTCAAAGTCTGATCCTGGACTGCTCTCTTTTGAAACTTATCCCACTTCACTCAGATAAAGCTCAAAATAACCAATAAAAAAGATGAATCAAATCTTACAAAAACATCAATATTCTCATAGTCATTCAAAATACCATAGATCTATATATTGCAACTACTGGCTGCATACAGAAAGCTCTCTAACTCCTGTTTTTGTAGAACCAACTGAATCACACAGAGAAATTAAAAGACAGAAGCTTGCAAAGTAAAACAAATAGATAAAACAATATTTATTAGAAAACCAAAATTACAAAACTTCAGGGCAGTTTGATTCTCTTCTCACTCTTTTATTTTAAAAACTGGTTTTTAAAATAATTCCTCACTACTCAGTAATCAATTTCCCCAAAAAATAAAAATATATATGAGATTTTTGTCTTCTTTTACTTACACTTTCCTAAAGTGTGCGAGTGTTTAAGGGACAAAGGCTTAGAAAATAGAAAGGTGTTCAGGGACAAACCCTTTCAAACATATGCTCACAAAACAAACAACTTATACAAAATATCTACAAATAGTAAACAAAAAAAATAGAAAAAGGCTAGCAACACACCCTTTAAAACACACTATCTATTATTGACTAAAATCTATATCGTAACCCAACAATTGAGTCTGTTTCAAACAAAAGGTGTTGTCAACTCTGTTCTACAAAACAAACACGACCTTAGTGTTGTTTCTACCCTCTTCCCATCTGAGCTACAATTTGAATTTCCTAATCTAAATGAAACTCTAATTCTGGTAAAACATTTAAGCAAGTGTATCTAAACCATCATTACAAACAACAAAACATGCTAACAAGTTACTGGTATGAGAAGAACTCAATTCAATCCTCTAAAATACAAGGTCTTAGATTCAATCATTATGTAGCTAACCAGGATTTTTATGTGATAACAGTCATCCAAAAACCTAGTGGATAATTGGTAACATTAACATACTTGACCACACAAAGAAACAAACAACATAAAGACATGATGGTTGTTAATCATACCCCCCATGGCAAGATAAGGAATTCTGCGAGCCCCATTGATATAGATTGCATCCGAAAGGATTCCATAGAGTGGCTTAGCCACCATGGGGAGGTTGGCAGTGTTCTGCACGAGCTGCAACGTGGAAGGATGCAAGTTGAGGTTGGTAGCCATGTGAAAGTTCAGTGCCAGCCATGGAAAACACCTGAAACCTTGCACCCAATAACCCAACCCACACAGCAGCATCATGTATCTGTTCCCAACATCCTCCCTCTCTTTATCCTCGTACCTCTGCTTAACCACCACGCGCCTCGTCATCACCGTCAATGCTGGTCTCTCATTGACGGCGTTGCACCTCGTCACCACCGTCAACGTCGGTCTCTCATTGACGGCGTTGCTGTGGTTCAGGGAACAAACCACAGGTGGCAGAGAAGGTGTTGTGCGATGTCTACAGAGTCTTGGCTTGTTCCACACCAACGGGTTCCGGGAAGAAACAGCGTGAATCATGGTTTCGGGGATTCAGAATTTCCCAGTGAAAAAAGCAACAATGGCTAATGTTCTTGATTATGTTCTTGTTCAGCGGCCAAAAAACCCAGCCACCCAGTGGATAAAAAACCAAACTTTGAAAGAAAAGAAAGAAAAGCTTTTACATTTAGTGGTTAACACATGATGATTGTGGAGTTGAGAGGGTGAGAGAGAGAAAAGAGGTAAATGGGTAACCTTTTATGTGTCATAGTGTGTGTATGGAGTGGAACAAAAGATGAAAGTGGTGAAAGAAAGAATATATACCAGAGAGGAGAGAAGGGGCAATGGGAGAGGGATCTAGAAGAGTGTATTGTGGGTTTTTTTGTAGAAAGATGAAGTCTTTTTAACATTTATTTATGCGAGTGTTGTTTGTTTTTGAGAGTGTTGAAGAGGGTTCCAGGTTTGATTGAGATTTGGTTGGGAAGTGAAGGATGATGACAATGTAGAACAAACTGGTATGTGTGTGTCTGTGTGACACTGTGATGTGTTGTTTTTTGAGGGATTCTATGTTAAAATTTGTGAGGGTTTGAGGGTCCCAAGTGTGTGATGGAAGGGTTTGTTTGGTTGTTTGATTTGTTTGTGTGGTGTGGACGTGATTATTGATGGGAAATTTGCGGCAAAGGAGTGGATTCACGGTTTTTGTCAGAGTGACTGGGACCGTTTTTGCAGTGCTGGTGTTTGTTTTTCTTAATTTTATCAGAAACAGGTGTTTGGTTTTTGTTATTATGTTATAACCAGAATAGTTAGTTTTTTATATTTAGCTGACACTAGATTATAAGTAGTTAATATTAACATGTTTGACTCTGTTCAGTCAATTAAAAAAATGCAGTGTGTATTAAAAATAGGAGTCTGTTATGAAGTTTGAAAATGAAATAAGAATTTAAGCTTTTATTAGATGAGTTAGATCATGTTTTCAGGGCATGAGAATGATGTTAATCTTTATTATTTATCTTATTTTATCTTATTTTTATGATAAATAAGTTGTGGAATGTTATTAATTCCACTGTTGTTCTCTTGTTATTCTTTTCTTAGATGTTTGAGAATAATGTTACTTTTGTGGATTGAATTGATTTTTTGATATTTTTAAAATTGACTTGTATTATTAAAATTGGTATCTACCTAATGTCTTTTTTTTTTAAGATAAGTAATAATAGATGAAATCTTAGTTTTTTTACTTGTATTTGATCACTTTAAAGTCTTCTTTTAAAAATTTTACTTCAATACAAAAATTTACATTGTTATTAATGTTTTATTTAATTATTGACAAAAGATATATATTTTCTAAAATGATTTTTTTTATCACATACGGTTTTATTATTTAAATTTGAGATCACACATCTTATTGTAAAAGTAATGATATCTTATAGCATATTCTTTACAATAAAAATGCCTTTACTTAAGGTTTAAGATTTTAAATTTTATATCATATGTCATATTTTAATAAATATGTCTTATAAATCCTAGATCTTACTTTTAAATTTTATTTAAAAGTAGCAATTAATTGTATCACAACTTCAATTTTATTGGAGATAAATTTTTAATCATTTAAACGTTGTTTTTTTAGTTTGCAAAACAAAACACCACCACTTTATTTTCTAAACGACTAAGTTGAAATAAAAGTTCCAAATAACTAATTCAGTACCAACATAATTTTACTATATTATCTGAATAATTTATTTTTTTTTAAGATAAATTTGCTGACAATTTAATTATTAAAACTATTAAATAGAAATAAAAGTTTTCAGACAATTAATTCAATGGAAACAGTTCAAATTTATTGGATTGAAATTTTAAAATTTAAATTGCTCATTTATCTGATATTTTGTTTGAAAAAATCATTTTAAACTTTTAAATCTAAATTAAATTGGTAGTTGGGTAGGATAATTTAATTTCTTCATTATGAAAAATACATTTTAAATGTTGAACTTTATTAATAAACCTGAACAAAAAAGTGATTTAAATCCTCTAAAATATAAAATATCTGTTAAAATTTCCTGGTGCAGGCAATGATTATCTTGATAATTTATCTTTCTGTAAGGTGATTACACTAATTGGAGTTCATATATAAGACAAATGGATTATCATCATTTAGTCCCTTAAATGTCAATGATGGTTTACACAATCATCCAAACTTCAATTACTAATCACATCTTCAAAAGAAAACTTTATGGCATCAAAATGTGCCATAGCCCCACATACAACGGTTGCAATGCTTCTTCCAAACTTCCACAGTTACTCATTAAGAAAGAAATAAATAAATAGAATGTATGAAACAAATGGGTCCAATCCAATTCTCAACTTGAAGTCAACTGTGTGTTCTGCATACATACAATTACATCTTTGGTTATGTTCCTTATTCTAGTTGCAGAAACAAAAGAACAATTTCAACATGTTACCCAATTTCAACATGGAATGAAGTGGGTTGAGCTTATAGGTAATTACACTGTTGGTGAAAGGTAGAAGAAGTAACAATCTCCCCTTATCAATGATATATTCTAGTTATGAACCATCTAAACTAACTACGTGATCACAAAATGGTACAAATTTCACTATAATCAGTGAGTGAGAATATATATATATATGTTCCTAATACCATGGCCTAGATTCTGCTACATATAGTGAATACAGATGTATCAATCATATCATCATGTTCTCTTAAAAAATTTACCACCTTTCCTTCCCATGCCAATGCCCATATCAGAAGGGAAAAGGTATTTTGTATCAGGTCTCCATTTCAACTCTTTCAGAGTAGAAAACAAGGTTGCAAGTTCAGGAGAGATATCACTATCCTTTATATTTTTACAGGACTCTACTCTAAGGCACTCTAGCTCCTTCCAATGCTCAATTACGGACTCTATACCTTCTGTTGTAAGCAACGAGCATCCTTCTACGTAAAACAATTTCACCCGCCTGAAAATAGACCAGTAACAACTGTTATGTAAGTAACAAATAATCTCAGTTTATTCACAACACATCCATATAACTTATCCACTAAGGATTGCATAACTTGTTCTTTGATGATAAACAATTCAATGCTGCAAGAAACTAAAGATAAGTTATATGATAAATAATATATGCATAAAGATATCAGTACTGTCAGTACTGTGTTCTTTGATGCTGCAAGAAACCGTACGTTTTAAAATAAAGTGATCCCCGATTGAAGATCACAAAAAGGTAAACTCTAAGATAAACTCTAAAAAGCAATATAAACTCCTGGACCACAAGTTACAAGTACTTATTTTCAACTTCATAAGCTTTAAGATTTCTCTCTATGGACGATGCTAGTAACACAATTATACACCTACACACTACAAAAATTTCATCTATTTGACTTTATTGAAGCGGGAAATGTTTAAAGCAGGAAAACAAAAGTACATTATCCATAATTTAAAAAGTGTCGGTTAAATTTACTATTATAATTCAAAAATTCAAATAAAAAATGCTATGTATGTATGTATGTGTGTATACACACATATATGTATGTATGTATGTATTTAGTTTTATGTTGTCTTATACTATCAGAATTCAGCTAAAATAAATAAATTTTAAAGTAATTATTATAAATACAAATACACGACAACCCATGGTTAAATGACAGTAAAAACTACTATAATTCAAAATTTAAATCAAGATGGGTATATTTTCACAAAAATGTTAACAACATCCTTCCTAATACTGGCAACCCATTTGCAGAACAAGAACTCTTTACACTGCTCAATACATTTTAAATAAATCCTGATTCCTATCTTTGTTTTCTCAATTACAATTTTTTTTTCTTTTAATTAAAAAAGGCAAACCCAAATTTACCAAAGGCCAAATCCATTTGCACATTTACAAATTCAAATTCAAAGTCAAAATTAACCTGAGAAAAAAAGGGGACAAAACTTAGATCCAGTTTCTGAAGTGTTCTTCACATAGTTCTCCAATCAGAATCATAATTCCACTTCAGTTACACATGTTAGCATTTAATGCAAACAATCATTACACTAATTACCGAAATAAAACTGCAATTCTAATTGTAAAAGACTTGAAAACCTAACAAACTGCATCCAAGTTAAAAAGATAAAAGAAGATCCCCAATTACATACATTACCTGCAAACAATAGCCAAGCTCAAGGTGCTATTATCCAACCCCCAGCAATCCTGAAGAACAATATCCCTAGCATTCCTACTCACTGAAAACAGCGCTCCCACGCCATTCCTATCCCTTAACTGGCACTTCTGCAAATGCAACCTTTCAAGGGCTTCACAGCACCCCAAATGCTCCTCCAACCCAGGGCTTCCATCAATCACCTTACACGACTGAACCCTCAAAGTCTTCAAATTTTCGCAGAACGAAAGCCCCGCGAGCCACCCATCATCCATCCTATGATCAACAATCACCAACTCCTCCAACATCACACAGCACTGCCCAATCGCCTTAACCCCATCGAAACTCCCCTCACACCCAACAAGCTCCAACTTCACCAGCCTCCTACACCCCTGCGCCAGAATCGTGAACCCAATATCCGAAACCACGGAATCATAGAACCCTTTCAAACTCCCAACCAATTTCAAAATCTGCAAATTCCGACACGCCGCAACGCCGCGCAAGACGGCGTCATCGCATCGCTGCAGCTCGAGCTCCTGCAGCGTGGCGCACTCGGAACCGACGGTCGAAATCCCGGCCTCGCCGGCACCGGCGACCTCGAGCTTCCGCAGATTGGGGCAGCCGCCGGAGAGCGATCTGAGACCCGCGTCAACGGCCTCACTAGGCAACACATTTTCCACGCGCCACGTGGAATCCACGCGCAGCGAAACCTGCTTGTGACTCACTACAATGTTGGCTAACTCTTGCGGTGAAGCGAACGAACCCGGAACCAAATCGACGTGGTTCAGGTTCGGGAAGCGGTGGGTCAACCGACCCGAGAGCACGAAGTTCCAATCGAGGACCCGCAAGGTCCGGACCAACCGACCCTGGAGGTTCATCCAGCGCTTGCAGACGAGAGAATTGGAGTTTCGCTGCGAATCTGGAAGCTTCTGGAAGATTCTGATGAGAATCTCGTCGGAGAGGAGCAGGGTTCGGTCCATTAGTATCAGCGTGGAATTGGGGATTAGGGTTTTGGATTTGGGGTCGGAGAGGTGCATGGCGAGGACCATAGGGTTGAGTGGTTCAGCTGCTGCTGCTGCTGCGGCGGCGGTGGAGTTGAGCCAGGGATTTAACGGTGGCGGAGGAGTGAAACTAGGGTTGGGTTTGGAGTTGGAGTGAAACGACATCGTTTGGAGGAAGTGGTGGTGGTGTTAAGAAGCTTCGCATTCCCGGTTATCTGTGAAGTGGAGCAGAGTGTTGTTGTTGTTGTGGCGTGTTTGGTGTTCGGCATTGTTTGTGGAGCTTTCTGCTTATAATCTATATCTATATCTTAACAACAACCATTTTTGTTGTGGGTCTCAAAAATTTTTATTATTTTCCAATCATTTTTTCTTTTTTTCTTTTTGTTTCTTCTTCCTGCTTTTCAAACCACTACAGACAAATTTCACCATTCTTCCTCTTTCTATTTCCCTTTTTCTAATTTTTTTCCTTTTTTTTTTTCATCACTCAACGTAAATTAAATTTTAGTTTTAATTACTCGGATGGTATCCAATTTCGTTTAAACATGTCAGTTTGTTACCCGCTTTTAAAAATGTGTCAATCTTATTTCAACTTTTGAAAAAATGTCTTAATCAGACATTTTTGAGACAAAAATTACTAAAGTCGTTCACTTAATTCATGACTTTTACTACTAAATTTTAATATAAATATCAATACTTAATTTTGTAAATCATTCTAAATATTAATACAGTTAGTGGTGTTGATAATTTTTTGCTGAGAAAAACCTAATTCAGACATATTTTCAAAAGTTGGGACTCAATTAACACATTTGTAAAAGTTGATATGAAATTGATACATCTAAATAAAAGTAGATACCATCTGACTAATTAAACCTAAATCTTAATATAATAAATGTTTATTATCTTATCAAACACTTCTTCCCCCTCTCTTTTTTTTGTTATAAAGTGGATACTAATTATAATCTCTTTATTTCTTTAATTGATGAATTTACCAATAGTGACATTATAGTTATACCAAATTAATAGATGATAAAAGAGTTTTACATGGTACATATCCATTGAACTCACTTAACTATTTTTCACCATATTTTTATCTCACTACTTTTGTTATTTCTTTTCTATACGTCTTCATACATTCAATTTTTCACCTATATCATTTTGTTCTTTACCATGTAATATAATTATATAATTTCTGAAAAAAAAATTTTGACATCATTATACTGACAATTTTTATAAAGATAAAATAGTCTTAATAAAAAATAATTATTTTTTTAAAGTGAAAAATAATATTAAATAAGTGTATTGTTCATATTATTTCCTAATAGAAATTGAATTACTAATATGATTATGAGTTTAGACGATAATCAACATCCACGAGCTGAGGTACAAAGTTCTAATATATGTATTAACTAAAACATCTTATTGTTTTACAAATATTTTAATATTTTAAAAATTAAAATAAATTCCCAAATAAAATTAAGATTAATATTTTGTTAAATATATTATGTTAGTAAAGCATGACAATATAATATGTTAATTTAATGGTAATTTTGAGAATAAACATTCTTTTATAATAGTGTATCTCTTTCTTGTTCATTATCTTACTAAGACAAAAATATAAAACATAATTTAATTTTTAAGTTAATGTTGAACATTTTTACATTTTAAATTTGGTTTTTTAAATTTTTAACATAATAATCGATTATTTCAATATCAAAATTGAATTCTACCTATATTAATATATAATTAATTATGAATAGTAAATAATTGATTACAGAAGTTATATTAAAATGTTTTTTCTTACTTATAATCAACTATGACTAAGAAATAATTGATTATGTCAATTAGATGTTAACTTTTTGGTAGTTTACAAAATAACTGATGGTACTGATCAATTTAAAAACTTAATTTTAATTCATTGCAGTGACCAATTTAAAAATTATCTTTGTTATCAATAATTTTTTAGTTTATAATTTGATATCTAAATTGGTGACTGTAGTGATTAATTATTTTTTGTCATAACCGTTATTTAAATATTTTCTTATAGTAATATATATATATATATATATATATATATATATATATATATATATATATATATATATTTATTTTTATATATCTTTTTTAAATATTATTAATAAATATAAATATAAAAAATATATATATTTTATAT
>Ga0099822_1007739_pt1 | contig 13834 bp, 10 predicted proteins | sample CowpeawhiteBW_FD_76839 | JGI IMG/M metagenome (GOLD analysis project Ga0099822, IMG submission 76839) | Root nodule microbial communities of legume samples collected from California USA - Cow pea white BW | ecosystem: Host-associated > Plants > Roots > Nodule | place: USA: California | collected... | reverse complement strand
TTTTTTTTTTTTTTTTTTTCTTCTTTTGGATTTTCAGCCCTCAATATCTGGTTTGTCTAAGATAGGGGACAGACGGCATTGTATCATAGATTTTTGAAGCAATCTTTTAGAGAATTTTCATTATGCCTTGTTGTGTTTCTGGTGCTTTACCATTTTAACCAAGTTGCACCTTGTTATTTTGACTTTTAGTATGGCACTATTTACATGCTACACACCAACTCTAGCCCCCTCATCCCCCTCACACGATAATATGGCACCTTGTGAAGGATGTAGAAGTATATGAAAGTGGTGTAATACTTGATTTACATGAATCTCTATTATGCATCCAGTGTAAAGCCAATTATTTTTACTGTTGACTCTATATTTCTTTATAAGTTTATGACATTTTCGTCCTTTCTCCTTGTGTTCCTTCTTTTTTCCCTCCATTTATTAGATTGGGAGCAAGGGGATCATTGCTGTGGGCGAGAACTGCAAGTTGCTAACAGATCTCAGCATTCGATTCTGTGATAGGTAAAACCTTAGTCACAGCTTTATTTATTCTCCCTCTGAGCATAAATCTTCATGTATATTTGTTCTACTACTTTGATGTTTGGGAATTTGTATTTCATCTTTTCTTCTGTTGTTTCTTTGGCATTCACTTGCAAGCTCAAGTTTACATTTGAATATTTTCGGTATTGTTCGTCTTGGATGATGTCTACCTTAACCACTCTGTTAAATTACCAGGGTGGGTGATGGGGCCCTTGTTGCCATAGCTGAGGGCTGTTCCCTTCATTATCTTAATGTTAGTGGTTGCCATCAGATTGGAGATGCTGGAGTGGTAGCCATTGCAAGGGGGTGCCCTCAACTCTGTTACTTGGACGTGAGTGTATTGCAGGTGTGTATTGATATCTCTCATTCTATACGCTAAATAAGTCTTGCTACTTATTTGCCTTGCTTTTCTTCCCCTTTGCGTAATTGTGTTGCTCTGTAACTGCAGAATTTGGGTGACATGGCTATGGCTGAAGTGGGAGAACACTGTCCTTTGCTGAAAGAAATAGTACTCTCACACTGCCGACAAATAACAGATGTTGGGCTAGCCCATCTTGTGAAAAGTTGCACAATGCTCGAGTCATGCCACATGGTTTATTGTTCTGGTATAACTTCAGTTGGTGTGGCCACCGTGGTTTCTAGCTGCCCCAACATAAGGAAGGTCCTTGTTGAGAAGTGGAAGGTTAGCCAACGTACAAAGCGCCGAGCTGGTTCAGTCATTTCCTACTTGTGTGTGGACCTTTAGATCTTCTTCCGTATATATGCATATCATAGTATTTCTTGTACATATGCTCATACAACAGTTACACTCGTGACTTCATAGGAGACTGAAGATGTAGGAATTGATAGCCTTAGATAAACAAGTGATGCTTTTAGTAACTTGATTTATGTGTGTTTGTATATATAGTTGAAGAAATATCATGACTCTTTGTATTGTTTATTTCCAAAATGACAAGTTGAATCTAGATATATTTCTAGTTTTTTGTAATATTTGTTTTTCAATTCTATTCTTTATAATTTTTTTATGACGTTAGTTTTTAAAATTTTCTCTTGCAGTTTTAATTCTTGTCTCATTTTTTAACTTATGGCAATCATTTATTGAATGAAAAGCTATAATTTCTACTCTACACAATTTCAACATATTAAATTGATTGGATCAATTTAAACTTTATTGTACTCGAGATTGATCTTAATAGAACATCGTTTTCATTTGAAATATCTCACCTTAAAATCCTGATATCAATTGAAACCTTTAAAATCATGCCATACAGCAAATCTAATACTCTATCATAAACTTTAAATGATAGAATGAAAAACTTAAGAATTCTAAGTAAGAAAAATTGATAAAAGGGTGAAATTTGAAAATTTTGAAAAAGAGAACGGGTTTTTTACATTTTATTTTTGGGTGAGCTCATCCCTACAGCCAATCTTGTGCTTTTTGATATCATCAATTTCATTCCATATCTCAAATCTATTCCTTTAGGTTTTCTACATCCTCCAAAACCCCAACAATCTTTTTAAGATAGGGTTTAATTATAAAGTATAGAGTTATTATACGATGTGCTTTCACAGAAGGACATGAAAATTTGGGGTCTAAATAATATCTTTTTCTGTCTTCTTGAAGATGGTATATGCTTGTTTTGAAAACTAGTTGTTTCAATCTTGCATGTTTATTAGACATGAAAGTTGTGAAAGTTTAGAGAAATATAAAATGCAACCTAATGAGTGTGGCAACCTAACCTGAATAGTTTTATTGATACATCCATTAATTGTAAACTGAGTGAGTGACCCCAGTAGGATGCAAACATTATTCACGTCACGTTGTGTATAAGTAATATACTCATAAGACATCAACTTTATAGCACTTTTATAATATCCATATCTATATTAAGATTCACTCCTCTCCTAATCTTGGTATCAATCCTTACAGACAGCTCTAAACAATTCTTAATGCATATTTGTTTTCCCCAATATATGTTGTTGCTATCATCTATATTCTTAATTACTTTTTTTATTTATTTATGTTCTTGTTGGGACATACAGAATCTTAGCAGAGAAAAGTTCGCAGCAAAAGCTCGTGGTTTTTAAAGCATGCCATACATTTTGAGACAGCTATCAACTAAAGCCCAACAAATTTATTAAAAATTGTGTTTAAATTTATAAAATCGATTTGAAAAATAAATACCTTTTTTTTTATCTAGAATGTCCAACACATAATAGTTCGACAAATTTAACAAATCTTGATAAAACCAATTTTAATACAATATTACAAGAGTAAATTTAACTCTAACTAATAATTACAAATCATCTTATAAAATAAAATTTATTTTATGTATATATAATAAAATAACTTTTTTTTCAGTTAACATCAAGTTTTCAATAAAATTTAACGCGTGAAAACAAATAGAAACAAACAAAGAAATGAGAGAGTTTGTGTTATGATTTCAATTTAGGATATCTAATTTATATTATGCGCATGCCAAACTATTCAATTGATTTTTAAGAAGACCTAGTGGCTACTTCTTTTGTACATTAAAAATTGAAGCATAAGATCATGGTATAGGTACTCTAATTTTGCAATATAATATAAAACATAGGAGGGGTAGATATTATTAACAATGTTGTTAAGACCTTTTCAATGTCCAAGAGATTTAGGCTTGTGTGAAACCTAGAAATTAAGGATGTTGGGAATAAGTTGGAGTGAGGGATGAAGAAAGTTGAATAAATAAACATATAATGGATTGAAGCATAGGGAACATGATGGCCATCCAAACATGCCTCAACCCATCACATCATCATCAAGTGCTTCAGATCAATCCATTGGCTTGTGATTCAAACAGATACCAAATCTCATATTTTTTAATAACTGTGACAACCATTTTTTATTTTGTAATTAATTATTGTTTTTAATAATTTCATTTGTTGTTTAGTTATATCATAAATGTTTTATATTTACCAGCAATTCAGCATGGTATTATGCAATTTTCCGTAAAATTAGGATTTAATTGATTTCACATACTTATACTACTGTGGAGAGTTTATTACTTGATTTAAGACATGACCGACAAACTTTAAAAAAATATTCATATAAAATAAATTATAAATTAAAATTAACTTGTAGAAACATTTGTTTTACTTTTTCACTTTTTAGAACCCCTTAATTCTTTGTCTTGTTTCCTTTAATAAAAAAAGAGTTTAATACTGTGTACCACTTTTTTTCATTCAAATTTCCAGCGACCAAAACCACGACCAATATTAATTGTAAATAAAATTTTATGTAACTCATTTATTCTTTTAAATTTTAAAAATAATAGGAATCTGATACGAAGACTGACATTCATTGGGCCAGATGCAATTTTTTTTTTCGAATTTAAAAAAAAATCAAATTTGTTAAGAAAATTATCCAAAGTTTATCTTACAAATTAATTTGTTATAATCAACAAAAAGGAGAGAATTCCAATTTTCTTTGTTATTTCGACATACTTAACCCGTCTTTTATTGGGATTATGTGATATATTAATTGTTATCAATTTTTATTTACTAAAATTTATTTTAATTTTAATAAAATTTTTTACTAAACAGTTCTAAAAGATAAAAACCGCAAACAAAATTAATGTCACTGTACTAGACGCAATTAAACATTATTAAATTTAATATCATGTCATCATATAATTATATAATTAAAATAATATATTAAAATCGTCGATGAACCCAAATACCATGCTATAACACGCGTCAAATTGTAGCTAATATATAATGAAAAAAAAAAGGAATAAAAAACGTTCATTAAAAACAAAAATGATGAAATCTGATGTATACAAAACAGATGTGAAATAAATAATTTCTCTATCACTTTTAATTATCTGGCCAAAAAAAATCTACATAAGCCTTTAATAGCCAACTTAATGAACCTAGTCAAAACCAAACAGAAATAAATATAAAGATATGTCAATTTGTTATTATTTAACTAAACAAGAATATTTTTTTTACACAAATTAGAGAAAGAATATATATATATATATATATATATATATATATATATATTTATGATCTCTTGCTACCTAGCAAAGTGTAGCTTTAACAGTTGGAATGACAGCATGTTTATGTCAGCAGTTGCTCAGATTCCACTAAGAGTAGTAGTTGGGTATTCATAAGCTGGTTAAACAGTAGTAAATGATAAGTTAATTAATTAGAATTAGGCTTATATTGAGTTAAAGCTTATTTATAAAGATTGAGGGTTAATGCTGAAGAACTTTCTTGCAGGAAGCAAAATAGCTAGATTTCGAAGAAAAATGGCTATTATTGTCTCCAGCTTTCTGAGATTCTGTCATGATTGGGGAGGGTGATATAAGAACAAACCTACTTTTATAATATTTGAAGTATACATTTTTTTAGTTAAAATTGAATTTTCACTCACGCAATAATCTCACCACATTAAACTTGATTAACACTAATTATCTAAAGTTAAATGGAAAATCTGGTTCAACCTATTACAGATTGATCATTAGTGAGTCAACTCAATCCGATTCAGTTATTAGTGAGTCAGAGAAATTCAAACCTGACCCGACCCATCACAGATTGATGAGTTAAATGGGTTGGCTCACGAATTCACTTAATTAAAATGATAAATTTTTTTTCAATCAAAACTAAATTATAATTCTAATTAAAATCTAAATGAACTTTAGTACAATCCAAATACAAACCAAAATCATAAAAATACAAATTATCTATGTGTTGGCTAAAAAGAAACAACCTAATATGACTCAAATGTAAAATCCAACTTAACAAAAACCATTTGTGTGATCCTTTATTTGCAGGTTGGTCCGCTCACCACGGATTCAACTCGGATGAGTCGGGTTCTAAGTGAGCCGGATAAAAAATCAACCCATATTAAAATTTGTAAAAAAATTTCAACCCAATCCAACCTGAACTTGTGGTGGGCCGGATTAACTCGCAGATTCCAACCTATTTTCCCAGCTCTAAAAAATATTACAAATATCTACGATGCGAAAATTGTTTTGAGAATGAAAAATGAAAATGTAGTTTTGCAAGAAGTATTTCATGAATGTTTTGGGAACTGATACGAGAAAAAAGATGTAGGATTTAACAAGTTCTGTACCTCTAAAATGAATGAATTTGACATCTCTAATTTTGTTTTTTCAATACTTTTATTATCCAACATTTAATAAATGCATTAACTAGTTCTTCTCGGTAACTCTGCTATTCTTAAATTAGTGAAGTTGAGATGTAACAGAAAAGCATTGTAACAGAGGTTGCAGATGGCATTGCTTTTGAATGAATCAAGTTATAGCGGTGGATTAGAGAAATAGCAAAAAATGAGCACAAGAATACAATGATTCCAACAATGCATGCTTGCAGAACGAAAACCAGATTCAGACGTTACAGTTGCTAGGCTAGTTACAGGGGTAAGACATCTTTTAACACACCCCAAAGTTACTTCAAAGAGATGCACTATTTCAATCTTGCATCTTATCTTTTTCACCATGTAAACCAGAATATCACACATTACAGATCATTCTTTTGTTACACACCCAGAATTTATGTATACTTTCTGTCATTGAAGCAATTACTTCATCCAATTCAGTCTCTAAATAAATAGAATTATAGTAAATAGTCCTCTCTAAGCTTACAACCATGTGATACAATCATTCTCCCTATATTTTTAGCACATGATTAAACCTTAAAAAGTGAAACTGTACGAACATGGTCTTTGATAAAATCATTAGTAATTCAAATTAGTCTTTGATAAAAAGTAAATTTCAAATTGTACGTATAAATATTTTTAGACAAATAATAGTTAAAAATAAAAAAATATAGTTGGATAGCACTGGATTGTGAGTTAAGTCCCGTATTCAGTATTAGTTGATAAAAAAAAATATTATCTTTGTTAACAATTTTTTTATGAAGATTTTAGTGAATGAATTTGAATAAAAAAAAAAATAGATGGTGCATGAGTTTTAGTGATGATAGTACTATGGTGGTGCATTGAGTTGAAAGAGGGCATGATTGGGTAGGATTTTTGCCTGTACATACACCAAACTTGCATTGTAAAGTAGACGAATAAGACAGGTGAGAGACAAGAGAGGGTGAAGAAGGTCACGCATGAGAATCATGCTTGCAAGAACAATCAACAGAGATTCCAATTTTGCAAAACAGACACAAACATAGACATGCATTTGTTTTCAAAACCAAATACGAGATTTGGTTTGGTTAGGTTAAAGCACAAGAGGAATGATGTGTCGTGTATGAGAGCATGGGATCATATTATGCAATGCATTTCAATCTATGTGCGTTTTCCTCTGCTCGAGGCCTCACATTAATATTAAAAACATCACAAGAATCGATTAAAATAGGTCTTGGATTGGATTGTGCATGCATATTTTATTTTAACTGTGGGGGCACTTTCTATTTTCAAGAGATTGCCCACTTAAAAGTTCACGACATGTCTTGTTTGTTTCAAAAAATCTCAGCACCACCTACTGGGAATCATTCCTGTGGGAACCATCCTGCACAAGAATCATCTTTCCTACATTTTTATTTACTTAAGCATTTAACCACGCATACGAAAAACAAAAACTCAAAACAACAACAACACTATATCTGAAATTAAAAGTATTACTAATCATGCACTTATCCTAAATTTTTGTTAAGCATGTTCATACAATCATCAAGATTCTACTTTGATCAGAACTGCTACTATATCATAGTCTCACAATCAATTAACACCTGAGGTGGGGTATTATTAAAGACTTAATACAATGTTATGCTCCTATTACTCAGTTTATTCCATTCAATATAGTATTGAGTACACAGATTTAGAAAAATGGTATATGAATATTACAGGGGAAGCCTTTCCAAATTTTGAGTTGCAGCCTGGTGGGGTATTGATGAAGGGTTATGGGGAATTTTGTGCGCATGGTACAGTGATGCTCATTAGTAGAGTGTTGTAAAAAAGAATTTGCAACAACAGTTTGATTTGTGGAAGTGTGGCAATTGGGTTCATGTATGGTGCAACTTGCGCATGCAAGCAAGTATGGCGGCTAAAGCCAGGTTGTTCCTTGGCAACTTATGGCATTGTCTTGCAGTTAAGGGCTGAGTGGGGACACCGTGTCCCTCAAATCTCATTACCACTACAAACAAAGATGGACCTTGTTGTGCCATCAAGTTGGGACACATGTTTAGATTATGTGTAGCCTTGTGGGGTCATCCACGGTGGTTGTCTCGGGGGCACATAGTGGGACCAATCATGGGTTTCGAATGAATGAGGTGGAGGGTGAACAAGATGTGGCGTTCAGAAAGGTAACTATACTTTCAGTGGGACCAAACTTTAAGATTAAGATGGGTTTCAACTCCTAGCTTTTCACTCTTTTTTCAAAAAAAAAAAAAACATCCTTCCCAACAATTCCATCTAGGATTTCGCTTCAGACTTCCTATGCGAAAAAGGTGGCAGCAGACTAGGTAGAGTTATTCAACAAAACAAAATTGAGGTTGATCACTTTCATGGTGTGTGTATATCTATAGATTTTACACAATCCATTCATAAAGATTGAACAATGAAGTTTATATATATTTTGTAAACTGGTGTCATGTATGTCGAATACAAAGAAAGTGACAACATACGTATTCTTGCAAGAAGCAATGTCAGTGTTTGTGTGTGCGGTTGCGCGTGTGGCTGGTTGGTTTGGCTTGCGTGTGAGAGAACATAAGGTTGTGAGATAGTGTTTTGGGTTTGGTAGTGCGCGTGCATCACAAAGAGGTGGATATTGAGCTCATTATGGTGGCTGCCAGCCACAACCATAAGATTTATTGATGACGACATACATTCTGCATCATTTCAACCCCTTAAAACTGAAAATTTTTGATTCTAACTCACAATTTTTCATCATTGCCTTTCCTCTGCTCAGAGTTTGTTTCTTTATTCACTCACTCCCCTTTATACACTTTCTGTCGTATTGGTACTGTATGCTAGATTTTGCATACCTTTTCTTTTCAATTTGAAAACTACATTCTACCTGTCTTTACTACACCAGGGAGAAGCTTCTGTATTGTTGATTATGCTGAATTATTGTTACTGATATAATGTCTCCAATACTCGTAAATTCAAAGTCAAGGAGACCACCTATATGATGGAGAAGTTAGTTTTACATGTCGGCAGAGACAGGTTACCAAAACTTCCTCTAAAAGACCATGAACCACTAATTACTTCCTTTTACTTCAAAATTACTGTTACTTCTATGTCAGACTAGTTAAACATTATCATCCAACTCAACTTTTATGTTCCAACAAGTTATTATGTCTGATCTGTGGTTTGGTTAGATAAAAAATCATAAACTGTTGTTGAGCTGTGTATATACAAGTTAACTACACGCAGAAATAAGCATCTGGTGGTGTTATACCATTATTCACCAAAATTATTTTGAGGATGAAAATGTTCAACTTTGGTAGTAACACAATGATGAGTGTTATTTGGATGTTTTCTGAACCAAGGTTTTAAAACTAATCACTTGGAGGATAAAGAGGATCGTTTTTAATTTTGATGCTGACACGGTTAAGAAACAAGTGTGCATGCATGCTTTGTTAAATGCAGAAACTAAATTGTTAATTTAGAGAAAAATAATGATAATGCCACCTAGCTACATGAAACTGCATGAAGAATAAATATGATGCTGGTGCTTTTCATTTCATTCACGTACGGGGCTCCCCAATTCAAGGATATTTTCATTATTTACCTGACACGCCTGATTTCTTTTGTTTTTTTTTTCATTTTGTTCCTTCATAGTTCTGCCTCTGAAAAATAATAATTATTGTTATTCTAACGCCAAATATGGATGATATTTTGAGCACGTCAAGATTTTGGTTAATTAACACTTGCTATCCCAGCAATAGACAAAGATGTCTCCATCAACTGAGGTGTCTGCACTTTTCCATTATGCAGTGGCCATAATCTGCATCAGAGTATGCTCATATCAAACAGAGTCCCAAGTGATTGGGTCTTTTACTTCTAATTTTGCTTTTTGGTCACAAAATGTTCTGTTAACCCTGTTTTTAAAAACTAGACCTCTAATCAAACCGCTCCATTAATTATCTCTAGAGAGCTCATAATTGTTGTTTAACGGAACAACAATACAACACCTAGCCCCGGTTTATGATTATTATGTCTCTGTTTTAATGGAATTATCATTGAAATATTTAAGCTGAATGCCACCAAATCAAATTCCTTTGAATGAACAAGGTCTTCAACTCTCTTACTAAATCTCCAGTTTCTGTGACTGAAAAGAAGTGTATGATATGGTTTCAACACAATTATTTCTGGCATCTTTCATCATCGGTTCAACCAATCATTCTGGTCAAATTAGCCCCACATATCGTTCAAACTTCAAATTCAATTAATTTTACTTTGAACTAAATTTTTAGTAGCAAAGCAAGGGACGGAACTAACTTTGTATACCAGAGTCCACGTCGTAGAAAATATTATATGAAATGTTAAACCACGATAATCCGCTGTTAAAGAAAGCATATAAAAACCGTATTAAGAATAAAAATAATAAATGGTTAAACTAAAATATTTAAGAGTGGTAGTCAGTGTAACCATCTAATGCCATCAAATCTCGAAAAGATTTATCTGGAAAAGCAAATCTCTTTTAAAAACTGATTCTTTAAGAAGATCTGATTGTGGGAGTGAATCTTTTAAATGTTTAATTGTGATTTAAAACTATTATTACGAGTTTGAGTAGAATGAGAAGGTAGAAGAGATGCAGAAAATAATAATATTTGGAAAAGCAATTGTTGTATAGGATTGGAAGTTACGTAGATGTTTAGAAGATTAGGGTGGAGGCAATGAAGGAAGAAGAAATGAGTTAACGAGCGTGGTGTGTTGTTGGTGTCTGTGAAGGAAGGTAGAGAAGAATGAAGTAAAAAAACATAACAAAATTGTTGCATATAATCATCGTATTCACTTCATAATGGCTACTATCATCATTCTTGGTTCCATCACCCGCATGCTCACACCTCTCTTCTAAACCCTACTTCCTTATCACTCTCACACACCTATAAATCCAAATCACCTTCCTTCCTTTCCCTCACCTTTCCCTCACCACCAACAACGCAAAAACCATTACCTTTTTTTTCACCAATGGCATTCGCATTCTCAGGTTTCGAAGGCTTCGAGAAGCGGCTCGAGCTTCATTTCTTCGGTGACGACCCAACCGTGCTTCAACTGGGTCTCCGAAAGCTCGACTTTGATTGCATACAGCAAACGCTGCAAGAGGTTCAATGCACGGTGGTTTCAGCCGTTGGAAACTCCTACTTCGACGCTTATGTCTTATCAGAATCGAGCCTCTTTGTGTACCCAACAAAGATCATAATCAAAACGTGCGGGACCACGCAGCTTCTCAAATCCATGACACCATTGATCTTCTACGCCCACACCCACCTCGGCCTCACGCTCTCCTCCTGCCGCTACACTCGCGGAACCTTCATCTTCCCTCTGTCACAGCCCTTCCCTCACACAAGCTTCAACGACGAAGTCACCTACATAGAAGCCACGCTCCCCCCAACCTTGTGCTTCCGAAAAGCCTCCATCATGCCCTCCAAGTCATCCTCACACGCCTGGCACGTCTTCACCGCCACCACCGACTCCCACGCGCTCTACCACCACAACTACACGTTGGAAATCTGCATGACCGACCTCGACCCCCTACTCGCAGGGAGGTTTTTCCGCCCTCCCGGCGACGGCAGAAGCGGGGACTCCGCCGGGAGGGAAATGACGGAGCTGACGGGGATCGACGGGATTAACCCGCACGCGTTGGTGTGCGACTTCGCGTTCGACCCGTGCGGGTACTCGATGAACGGCATGGATGGGGAGTGGTACTCGACGATTCACGTGACGCCGGAGGAGGGTTACAGCTACGCGAGCTTCGAGTGCGTGGGGTCCAGGTCGAGTGACGTGGACGTAGTCCACGTGTTGAGGAAGGTGGTGCAGATTTTCCGACCGGGGACGATGTCGGTGTCGACGACGTCGTTGGGGAACGAGGTTTGGAGAAAGGTGGCGGGTGCGGTGGAGCCCATGGGGATGAAGTTGAGGAGTTGCGCCATGGACCAGTTCCCGGATTCTGGGAGTGTCGTGTTTCAAACGTTTTCGCCGCTTCGTCGGAAAAGTGCACATTAGCTGCAGTAGTATGCGGTAGGGTGTAGGCGAAAATTTTAGGGGTGATGATGTGGCAGGAAGTGATTGGTATTGGTTGGTTTATTATGGTGGTGAATAGAGGTAGTCACAGAGGATTGGTTTTGGAATAGTAAGTGGTGGAAGATCATGATAATGCACCCCACTTAGGGTTGTCACGCCTCAGATTTTTTAGCATGTTTTAGTGGGTCTAAAAGTGCTCTTTTTTTTTGAGGTTATATATTCATCTTCTTTCTTTTTTTTTGCTTACTCCTTCTCTGTTTTAGGGTTTATCATCAACAATGTCTCTTTTATCTTTTCATTACCCTCTCCTACAGTGAAATGAACCACCCCTCATCATTTTGTTCATACGTAAATTTAAACAACTGAATCACACCCTTCATATTTCTCACACTGTTTTGAAGGATGCAGATGCATGTAGTAGGGTTTTACTTACGTGGAATATGTCACATTTTCTTTTGCATGACCTTTCGTCGCGTCACATTATGTAAATCCAAAAAAGAGTAAAATAAAAGCCTTGTTCATAAAAGAAATATAGGAATGTGGATATGTGATTCTCGTGTTTAAATTTCTATCCTTTTATTATACATATTCATAAAATATATTTTATTTTATTTTAAAATATAGCTATTACTTCTTTAAAAAAAGTTTGATTAATAAGTCTATAAGGTCGATTTCACCTAAGTTCATTTAGGTTACAAGTTAAACGGTTTAAGAAAAAATAAAATAATTTAATTTAAGTCGCAATTTTTATTTACCTGTCTTGGTTCGTTTGGTTGGTTTTTTGGGTCAGTCTATTTGGACATTCCATTTTTTAAGAGCTTGTCATCGTATAGAATAAAAACATTGAGGTATAGGTATTAAAGAATAATGAATGAAGTATTAAAATGGTAAGGTTTTTTAGTTTGTTTAGTGGAATGGGTCAAATGGTTTAGTGAAAGGTTAATATATAGGCTAAATGTTTTTCAATGTTCACTCTTACAATTTTAGACTCTTTAGTCGTTTAGATTGAGTTATTGTCTTTTTTTTTTTAATTGTTCAACTGTTAAATATATTTAGGGTGATGAAAAAATTGATGGTTTTAAGTATATTAATATGGTAGATAACATATTTCATGTTGTTTATAGTGTTTGAAAAAGTTGAACGTGGTTGGTTCATTCCATCGGGTTTATTGAAAGGTTTAATTGGTTTCATTACAAAGCTAAATTTGAAATCAAAACTCATCTCTAACTTTTCTTCAGTCAACAAGTTCACCGTCAATTTCTTATTTAAACAATTGCATCACGTATTTATCACTCAAACGTAAAATTATAATAAAATAAATTAATCAGTTTAATAATTAAAATTTACGTAAACACTACTAGAAGTTTTCATATTATATTATATTTTTTTTTACAAATTTATTAAAAATATTTGTAAGAAAATAATTTTTTCTATTATTTTTTTAAGAATTTTAATTAAAAAATAATTCTTTTGTGAATAATTATTTCTTACAAAATTATAAAATTTGTAAGTATTTTTTACAAAAATTTATTATGAAAAGTGTTTTATACAAAATATTTTGAAAAAATATTGATAATAATTTTCTGCAATTTTTTTATAAGAAAATTTATAAATATTTTTTTTAAAAGAAAATTCAAAATTAAATTGATAGAAAATATAAAATTTTTTAGTAGTGAAATATCACTCCCACCATGCAACTTCCTTTTACTATAGCGTAAATATAAGACAAAATAAACAAAAGTAAAATAAAAAATAAAAAAAAAATACAATCGTTGCATCTTCCCAGCATTAATTCAAATTTCATAATTTTATAATCAATAAATATTTTCCAAATGTAACAAATCCACATAAATCAAGTGAACATTTGGTGACATTTGGAAAATGAAAAACTCTCTGCTCCATTAGCATGGAGTGGTGGTCCTTCAACAAAGTTTCAAAGTACCCACAAAAAGCCCATTAGATTCCTCAGTTATTTTAAACCAGACCCTGCTACTTTCACTTCTCTTTTTATTTTTTTTTTTTTTTTTTTCCTTTTTACTCACTTTTTTAAAATTAATAAAATGGTTTTTTTTTTTATTTTGAAAATTTTTTTTTTAATTT
>Ga0099822_1007736_pt1 | contig 13838 bp, 9 predicted proteins | sample CowpeawhiteBW_FD_76839 | JGI IMG/M metagenome (GOLD analysis project Ga0099822, IMG submission 76839) | Root nodule microbial communities of legume samples collected from California USA - Cow pea white BW | ecosystem: Host-associated > Plants > Roots > Nodule | place: USA: California | collected... | reverse complement strand
CGCGCGGGCCCGCGGCCAGCGCCGCCTCGCGGCTGATGACAGGCCCGGCTGCGGCTGTCGATGGTGTCGTGGTGGGCGTGGCGCTGGCGGACGGTGAGGGAGTCGCGGTGGGCTGGCCCGGGGTCGTATTGGGTGCCGGTTTCTGCAACTCGGCCTGCCGTTGCTGCTCCGCGCGCTGCTTCTCCATCTGCGGCACGTTGTAGAAATATTGCCAGGCGATCAGGACGAGGCCGGACAGAATGACGGCAAGGATCGTGTTGCGGTTGTCGGACATCTCTTAAGGTCTCGTCATTCCGTTCGGATTACGCGCCTTGTTAGGTATCTTGGGCGCAGGCCGGTCGAGGCGGCGCAGCGCCGACCGCAGATCGTCAAGCATGGTCGCAAAGTCACGGGTCAGCGCGTCACGGCGGCCGACTAGCACATAATCATAGTGCGGTCGCATCGATATGACGTCGACACGCTTCACCAGTTCGCGAAGCCGGCGACGGATGCGGTTGCGCTCGGTCGCGGTGCCGTTTTTCTTGGTGACGGTGAAGCCGACGCGGATCGGGCCATCATCGTCGCGGCGGCGTCCCTGCAGCACAAAGCCTGCGCTGTTCGCCCGCGCGCCATTGGCAACGGCGAGGAAGTCCGCCCGCTGCCTTAGCCGATCCATAAAGAATCTCCGGAGAGGAGATGTCCGGGCTCAGGCGCTCAGGCGCTTGCGGCCACGCGCGCGCCGCGCAGCGAGAACCTTGCGGCCGCCGGCCGTGGCGAGACGGGCGCGGAAGCCGTGGCGGCGCTTGCGCACCAGTTTGCTGGGTTGATAAGTCCGCTTCACGGGTAATTCTCCGCTGACCGGGCAATTTGCCGTTGAATTGAGATGAAGTCCGGTGATGCCGACGGGCCCAAAACGGGCCGCTTACGGCCCAAATGAGCCGCCCCCGGTCAAGAACCGGGCCATCGCGGACAATTGGCGCGGCTTATAAGGGAGTGCCCCGTTTTCGTCAATGTCACAGGGTGACGCAAAAGGCCTTCTTCGAAACGTCGCATTTGCGGCGAATATATCTGTTTTCGCGGGGTTTTTCATGGGGGAGCGGTTGCGGTATCCTGCGGGAACCGGCCGACATTAGCGATCCGTAATTTGACCGGCTTGGGGGCCGGGCCGCATCTTCCGACCCCTGAGCCAAGCAAGGCTTTATCTTGTGGCTGTAACTGACGATCAGGCAACCCCGCTGAAGCAGCGGCCGAAGCCGCCCGTGCGGCTTGGGCTGTCCGGCAAGCTCCTGCTGCTGACGATCCCCCTGGTGATGATCGCCGGGCTCCTGATCTATGTGCCGGCGATCGCTAACTTCCGCATGAACCGGCTCAACGACCGCCTCGCAGCCGCCAATACCGCCGCGCTGGTGCTGGATGCGGCGCCCTCCGGCATGGTGCCGGATTCGCTGGCGCGGCAGATCCTGACCAGCATCGGCGCCCGCGCGGTCGCCATCAAGATGGGGCAGCAGCGCCGTCTGCTCGCCAGTGCCGACCTGCCGGCCGCGATCGACCACGACGTCGACATGCGCACCATGACGGTGTGGTCGGCGATCGTCGATGCCTTCGAGCTCATGCTGGAGCACGGCGACCAGACTATCCGCGTGGTCGGGCCGGCGCCCGGCCAGGCGCAGTTCATCGAGGTCGTGATCGATGAAAAGCCGCTGCGACAGGCGATGTACCGCTTCTCGCGCAACGTCCTGGTCGTCGCGCTGCTGATCGCCGGCCTGACCGCGGGCCTGGTCTATCTCGCGCTCCATTACCTGTTCGTCCGCCCGATGCGGCGGCTGACCGCGAGCCTGGTCGGCTTCCACGAAAATCCGGAAAGCTCGGCGCGAATCATCGTGCCGAGCCAGCGCGGCGACGAGATCGGCGTTGCCGAGCGCGAGCTGTCGGACATGCAGCGGGACCTCGTCTCGATGCTGCACCAGAAGAGCCGGCTCGCCGCGCTCGGACTGGCCGTCTCCAAGATCAACCACGACCTGCGCAACCTGCTGGCGTCCTCGCAGCTCTTGTCGGACCAGCTCGCCAGTGTGCCCGATCCGCGGGTGCAGCGCTTCGCGCCGAAGCTGTTGCGCTCGCTCGAGCGCGCCATCGCGTTCTGCCAGTCGACGCTGTCCTATGGCCGCACGCAGGAGGCGGCGCCCGACCGCCGCGTGATGCTGGTCGAGCCGGCGGTGGCGGAGGTGCGGGAATCCGCGGGGCTTGCGACGGACTCCTCGATCACCTGGATCAGTGCGATCGAGCGCGGCCTCACCATCGACGCCGATCCGGACCAGTTGTTCCGGGTGCTGCTCAACCTGGTCCGCAATGCCGTGCAGGCGCTGGAGAGCCATCCCGATGCCTCAACCATGCAGATCCGCATCACCGGCCGCCGCGAGGGCACGGTGGCGATCATCGAAGTCTCCGACACCGGGCCCGGCGTGCCGGCGAAGGCGCGCGAGCATCTGTTCGAGGCCTTCCAGACCTCGGGCCGCCCCGGCGGCAGCGGGCTCGGTCTTGCCATCGCCGCCGAGCTGATCCGCGCCCATGGCGGCGCCATCCATCTGGTCGAAGGCACCATCGGCGCCACCTTCCGGATCTCGATCCCGGACCGCCCGGTGGAACTGCTGTCGGTGCGCAACGAGCGGGCCCGGGCGTAAGCCGGGACCTCCCACCCTCATTCCTGATCTCGTTGGCAAATCAGTGCGGAAATCCATGATCGCTGCGTTTCCGGACGCCGTCCCGGGCCCCGGAACAACGGAAAAGGCCGCTTCGGGCGTCGCTTTCGGCTTTTCCCCGTCAAATCGATGGTCCGAACATGCCTGCCAGACCTTGCCAACCGGGCCGGGACCCTGTAGCTAGAGCGCTCTTTCGCGACGGTCAGGGCTTTCCTGGACCTGCGCGGGCCCTAAGCCCTGCCGCGAAAATGCGCCCGTAGCTCAGCTGGATAGAGCATCAGACTACGAATCTGAGGGTCGGACGTTCGAATCGTTCCGGGCGCGCCAGCCTTTTCAAGGATTACATCTGGCTATCTCGATCTCGTCGCTCCGTTTGGAGCAGGACGGGTAAGCGGCCAATCTCACGATCCGAAACATCTCTGGCGGCGCAGTCGCGCCGAGCGGTCGATCGCGATCGTCATGAGAGCCTCCGTCGCGACGGCGGGCGGGTATGTTGAAGTTCGGCGATGAAACGGAGGCTATGGCATCGAACGTTGCGCCAATCGTCTGCCTTCGGTGAAGCGCACCTTCGATGTCCGTCGTCGCGACAAGATCGAGCCACCGCTCGAACGCAACGACCGGGGACGTCAGGCGCGCAGTGGCTCGGATGGCGCGGCCGCCGCGAGAGGGCCCGCCGCGCCAAGTGTCGTGGTCGCGACGTCGCCATCGATGATTCCGCGAGGGTCGATCCCGGCGCGGAGCATGACCGCGGTCTATCGTCTGAATCTTATTCGATGTAGAGGACAATTCACTCGATGTCGTTACCTGCTCGGACACCAAAGCATTGAAAGTCCGCGAACTGGGTTGTTGAGAACTCTCCTTCCCGAAAGACGCGCTCGCTTTTGCATATACATTGTGCGCAGAATTCAACCCCAGCGAGATATCGATCGGGAGGAAACTATGCGGCGGATCAGACGGAATCTTCGCGCGGCCGGTCTCGAGCCAATCCCCGCCGGGCTAGAGGCGGGGTTGAGCGACAAGGTCACCACCACGCCGCTGCTTGTTCAGGACGGCTTCGGCTACGGCGGCGCAGAGCTCCCGGCCGATGGCCTCAGTTATTGCGGGCCGACCGCCGCTGCGATGTCGCTGCTTTGGTTGGGTAAGAACGGCTGGCGCCAGATCGGCCCCGCCGCCCCGACGCAGACGGATGCGCTCGACCTCGACCTTCTGCTCGCGGGCCTGGCCGATACCTCGGCCTTAGGCGGCACCTATACCGACAACCTGCAGAATGCGGTTGCGACTTACCTTAACGCTGGTGGAATTGCGTCGAGCGCATTCACCTATCCGACCGGGACCAATCAGCCCTCCGTCGATCTCATCGCCGGGCTCAACCAAAGCCAGACCGTCGTGACCCTGCTGCTTGGCTGGTACACACCGGTCAGCGCCGGCAGCAGCACATCTCAGCGCGTCGGCGGCCATTTCGTCGCCATCCTCGGGCAGCAACAACCCAATCCCGAGGATCTCATCATCGGCAACCCGTGCCCGAGCTCTCTCAAATCGGTGCCGGACCTGCCGAAATTCGCCCGCCAGACGCTGCCGACCTCGAATTTCACCGGCACGAGCGCGGACCTTCCCGCTCCACCCGTCCCGGGCACGTATTATCTCCAGTTTCCCGACGTGACCTGGTCCGGCTCGACGCAAGCGGTCACGCCTGTGCTGGAGACCGTCGTTGCGCTGACCGTCGCGATGTCCGAGCAGTCCCGCAACCGGCCCACCCCGGCGTCGTGGAGCCCGACGGCCGCGCAGACCATCGACACCAATGGCGCACCGTTCAGAGTCCTCGCCCCGCTTGCCGGGACGGGCGGCCTCATCAAGCAGGGGGATGGCGCCCTCACGCTGTGCGCGTCCAACGCCACCACAGGTCCGAACCAGATCGCCGGAGGCTCGCTTGCTTCGGCCGAGACCTCAAGCGCGTTCGGCGCTGGCGGCATCGCGATGAGCGGCGGGGCGCTCGTGGCCGATCCCAGCGGGTCGGGAGCCGAGGTCGCACTGGCCGTGGCGGGCGGCCAGAATGCTCAGTTCTCATTCAGCGGCTCGACCGCACTCCAGCTTGTGATCGGCGAGAATGCGAGCCTCGCCGTGACGCTCGGTGGCCCGGCGTCCGGAGATGGTCCCGGGCTCGTGCAGGCCGGTCCCGGCGCACTCGTGATTTCCGTCGATGCCGGCGCCGCCGCGCTCGGCGCCGCCTGCACGTTGTCGGTCCCTGCCGGAATCGGAAACCTCGCGTCGTCCCCGATCGTCGCGCCGTCGATCGTCGCTCAAAGTCCGCAGTCGGCCGGCGCCGTCGATTTCCTCAGCTATGGCGAGAGCGGCTTTGTCCTTCCGAAGTACACGTCATCGACCGAGACAAACATCAACTCCGCTTCCGCGTCGGACGTCTATTCCGTCGATGATGCACAGACCCTCGAAGGCAACGCGACAGCTTCCGTCTTCGCGCTGAAGGCGGGGCCATACGACGTCGACGCGGCGGGCGCGAATGCTGTCTTGAAGGTCGGCCCGCAGCAGGCCGGCCAGACGGCGGGCGTGATCCTCAACGGAGCCACCCTTACAGGTTTCGAGCTCGATTTCGGCGCATCGGACGCAGCCGTTTATGCGAGCGGGAGCGCTCTCGTGGGAGCTGTGATCTCGGGCTCGGGTCAACTCAACTTCTTCGGCCCCGGCACGCTCAATCTGACCGGCGCGAATGCAGGCACCGGCGACGTCCTCGTACTGTCCGGTACCCTCGGGGTGAATAACCTCGAGGGGTCGGGGACCGGCACCGGATCGGTGACGGTGCAGGGCGTCGGAGTTCTGAGCCTCGAGGGGACTGTCTCCGGGGCAATCTCCGCCGAGAGCGGCGCGACCGTCATCCTGCAATCCGGAACGGCGGCGAGCAGCCTCGATGTCGACGACCAATCAACCCTTGCAGGCGTAGGTTATGTCGCCGGCTCCGCGACCATCGACGGCCAGATCCTCGCCGGATCGTCGCCGGGATCGATCGAGTTTCAAGGCGACGTCACCATGACCGGAACGACGATGTTTGCCTGGACGCTGTTCGCTCTCGAGGATGACACGACCGTCGGGCAGGATCCTCAGTGGAATTCTCTCGCCTTCACCGGCAATACGCTGAACCTTGGCCAAAAAAACAACGGGGTCGCCGTCATCCTCGACATGACCAAGCTCGGCCCCCGAGATCCCAACTCGGATCACGGGTTCTGGACATCGTCTCACACCTGGACGCTGTTCCACTCTGAAAACACCGCGTTCGACAGTCTGTGGTACGAGCTTCTCCAGCCCCAATTCAAGGCGGGCTACTTCTCCCTCACGAACGACCCCAATTTCCAATTCATGTATCTGACTTTCACGCCCTCCGTCGTCGGTTGATCGGGAATTGCGAGAACCACAGGGCGTGCGTTCGGCGGTCGCGGCGCGAAGAACTGACGGGCTGCGATCGTTACGGCGCCAAAGCTCGCGCCATCGCAACCACGATAGAGCCCATCAGCGGCAACAGAACGTTGGAGATGGCATAGGTCACCGTATAGCCGATGACGGGGATCGAATTTCCCGCCTGTGAGACCAGCGCGCTGATTGTCGGCGTGCTCGTTCAGCATGACAATTTCCTCGCGTTGTCCCATAGTCGCAACGCCTGAAGGCGACGCTGATCGACGACAGGGCGATCCGGGAGTTGAAATGATGTCAGACAAAGCCATCCTCGCCTGCATCGTCTGCAGTGCCATGATCCTGAGTTCGCTGGGCGCCGTGCGCGCGCAGACGCCGTCGAATTGCAAGGAGCCGCATACGGGCGCCAGGAATGCGCCCATGTTGTCGCCGCCGCTCGCCAGCGTGGTGACGGGGACGAGACGGCTGCAATTCTATTCGGCGCCGAACCTGCACTGTCCGGTCAGCGGTGTCTTCGTCATTCCGAAGGATGAACTCGTCACCTACGCGCAAACCCGCGATGGCTGGTCGTCCGTGATGTACGCAAATCCCAAGACCGGCGACAACGTCTCGGGCTGGGTGAGGTCGGCGCGGTTGAAGCAAACCGGGACCGTCGGCCCGAAGCAATAGCCTGGCCGCACGGTCATGTCCCGCCGCGGACCGGCGAGCCGCTCGAACCGCGCCGATTCCTGATGCGATATCGACCCTCAATGGATCGCGGCGTACATGATCTTCTCTTCCGTCGCCTCGATGGCGGAGAATTCCTCGACGACCTTGCCCTGGCGCGACACCAGGATGCGATCGGAGAGCGCCATGATCTCCAGGTAGGATGAGATCACGACCACCGCCTTGCCCTCGTCGGCGAGATGGTTGATCAGCTCGTGGATTTCGACGATGGCGCCGACGTCGACGCCGCGCGTCGGTTCGTCGAAGATGATCAGATCGGGCTCCTGCACGAGCGACTTGGCGATCACGACCTTCTGCTGGTTGCCGCCTGACAGCTCGACCACCTTGGCCTCGTCGCCGATGGCGCGAACCTTCAGCCGCTCGGTCCAGGTCTTGCCGGCCGCGTTGGTCTCGCGCCGCGACAGGATCATCCGGCCCTTGGGAAACTTGGAGAGCAGGCCGAGATAGATGTTGCGGGCGATCGAGGCGGTTTCGAAGAAGCCCTCGACCTTGCGGTCCTCGGTCACATAGGCGATGCCGGCTTTGACGGCCGGCGCCGGCACCCGGTAACGCACCGGCTTGTCGTGCAGCAGGATCTCGCCACCGTGGAAGAAGTCGCGCTTCAGCACGCCGGAGACGATCTTGAAGGTTTCGGTGCGGCCCGCGCCGACCAGGCCGAACACGCCGGTGATCTGCCCGGCGAACACCGACAGCGAATTGTTCTTCACCATCGGCGCCATCTTGAGGTTCTGCACCGTGAGGACGCGGGCTCCGGCCGGCCGCACGGTTTTCTTCTTCGCGCCGTAAAGCGTGTTGGAAAGATCGCGTCCGACCATCGCCTGCACGATCGCCGCGCGGTCGAACTTCGCGGCATCGTCGGTGACGACGTGCTTGCCGTCGCGCAGCACGGTGATGCGATCGGCAAGCAGCAGCTCCTCCTCCAGCGCGTGCGAGATGAAGATGATCGAGACGCCGCGCTTCTTCAGGTCACGGACGAGGTCGAAGAAATATTTCTTCTCCTCCGGTGTCAGGGTGGCGGTCGGCTCGTCGAAGATGATGACCTTGGCCTTGTGCAGGACGGCGCGGGCGATTTCCACCATCTGCTTTTTGGCGGCACCGAGCCCGCCCACGGTCGCGGTCGGCGTCACGTCGAAATTGAGCGATTGCAGGAACTGTTGCGCGGCGATGTAGATGCCGCGCAGCCGATTGTAGAACTTCTCCTGCCCGAGGAAGAGGTTTTGCGCGACCGTCATGGTCGGCACCAGGCTGTTTTCCTGGAACACCATGGCGATGCCGAGATTGCGGGCCTCGAGCGGCGTGCGCGGCGCGACGTCGGCGCCGTCGACCATCATGGTGCCCGAGGTCAGCGTCACGACGCCGGCCATCACCTTCGTCAGCGTCGATTTGCCGGCGCCGTTCTCGCCGACCAGCGCGTGGATCTCGCCGCGGCGTAGATCGAAGTCGACGTCCTCGATGGCGGGCACGCCGGCATAGAGCTTGGTCGCCTTGCGCAGTGAAAGCACGGTATCGGTCATGCGCCGAGCTCCTCGGCAAGGCCGGCTAGCGGCAGTTTCAGGACGCGGCCTGGCCCCTTGGCGATCAGCAGGAGATCGCCGCCCATCTCCACCGCCGCGACCACGCCGTGGTTGATGCCGTCGACCCGGCTGTGCAGCGAATAGAGCGGATTGCCGTCCGCGCTCAGGCGGATCACGAGCCCGTAGGAGCGCGGCGGCGCCCATGGCTTGATCACGCCCATCGTCTTGATGTGCGCGCCCTGCATCGGCTCCTTGAACGAGAAGCCGGAGCGCAGGCGCGGCGCGACCCAGTAGGCCGGATCGATCTCGGCCATCATGCGCCGCCGGTAGGCCGGCTCGCGGAGCACGAACTCGATGAGCTGGGTGCGTGCGGTGAACGCCGTGAGCCAATAGCCGCCTCCGGCAGCCTTCGACAGCCGCGACGGGTAGACGGGCAGGCGGCCGAGCACGACCTGCGGCGTTTGTCCGTTCCTGATCAGGATCAGGCGATGGCGCCAGCTCTCGCTGACCAAAACGCCGTCGCTGTGTGCGCAGGCGCCGAAGGCGTAGCCGAGCCTCGAGGCCAATGGCGTCACCGATCTGGCCTTGGGGTCGAGCCGGAAGACGCGGCCGTTGCGATTGAGCTGCATCAGGTCGCGCGCCCAGTCGTCGACGCCGCAGGTCGTCGAGCCGTCGGTTGCGATCAGGCTCCCGTCGCCGGCCTGCGCCAGGGCGTTGACCGCGTTGAAGGCGGCGTCGTTGAAGGTGACGCTCGGCTCGCTCGAGGACGCGTCCGGATAAAGGCGCACCTCGCGCCCGCCGAGCGCAACCGCGATGCCGCCATCCTTCAGCGCGCAGAGAGCCGAGATCGGCTGCTCGAAGCTGCGCAGCTCGGTGGCGACGCTGCCCTCAAGTCGCAACAGGCGACGGCCGTCCGCGACATAGAGGTTGCGGCCGTCGGTCGCGAGGTCCTCGGGCGCCTCGCATTGCAGCACCGTCGTTGCGGCCTCCAGCTTCTGGTTCGGCTTCAGCGCGCCGTCGAACGACGGCACGGTGATGGTGGCTTCGCCGCGCCCAAGGAAGCGGTTGGTGAATTCCCTGACGGCCGCAATCACGACAGCTTCCCCCAGCGCTTGTCATACTGCACGAAGTTCGGATCGGCGTTCTCGAGCTTGTAGCGGCCGATCCGGTTGTTGGCGATGCCGCCGAGATAGAGATAGCCGCGATGCTCGCGCATCGAGGTGATCATCGGATGATTCTCGCCGCGAAGGTCCCAGAACGATTCGAGGATCTTGCCCTGCTCGTTGAACTTGACGACGCAGCCGGTGTTGATGTTCGGGAACAGCCATTCGTCGACCGGCACCCGCTTGGCCATGCGGCGGCGGAAGCCGGGCATCTTCCAGGCGAGGTCGAGCGAGGGGCTGCGCATGCCGACCAGCGCCAGCCAGTAGTTGCCGTCGGAGGCGAGGTTGATGTTGTCGGGGTAGCCCGGCAAATTGTCCATCACGACCTCGACCTTGCCCTTGTTCGGTCCCGCGAACCAATAGCGCTTGATCGAGCAGCCGAAGGTCTCGGCGAACAGGATCGACTGGCCGTCGCTGGCGACGCAGATGCCGTTGGGAAATTTCAGCCCGCGCAGCGCCGTATGCGTGGCGCCGGTCTTGGTGTCGTAGCAGATGATGCGGCCGTTGCCGCGTGCCTCCAGTCCGTCGATCGGCCATTCGTCCATCTCGTAGCGCACGGTCGCTTCGGAGAAGAAGATCAGGCCGTCGTCGGTGATGTCGAGGTCGTCGGCGAGCCTCAGGCGGCTGTCGTCGTTGACCGAATGCATGCTGCGGTTGGTTTCGTCGGTGGCCTTCTCGACCGTGCCGTCCGGCTTGATGCGATAGAGCCCCATGCCGCCGATGCAGACATAGAGATTGTCCTGCCGGTCGAACGCCATGCCGAGCGGCTGGCCGCCGATATGGGCGAACACCTCCATCCTCTCGTAATCGGGGGCGAGGAAGCGGATGATGGCGCCGTGGCGCGAGCCGGCATAGAGATTGTCGTTGCGATCGAGGATGACGTCCTCGGGCGCCTCGATGCGGCCGAGGCCGATCAACTGGACGTCGCGCAGCTTGTCGTTCTGCTCGAACGGCCCGCCCCGGCCGATCTCGGTCGGCGGAGGCGGCGGCAGTGCGTGATAGGTCGGCGCGACATAGACCTTGCTGATGATCCGGGTGCGGTTCTTCTGCCAGCGAATGTCGACCATCGCGGCCACCAGCAGGATCCCGGCGAGGGCCATCCGATTGATGCCGCCGCGCGCGTTCAACGTGGTCAGGCCGTTGGTGATCAGGAGCACGATCAGCACGCCGACCAGCGACTTGGCGACCGAGCCTTTGCCGCCGCCGAGCGTGATGCCGCCGAGCACGGTCGCCGTCAGCACGATCACCTCGAGGCCGACGCCGATGTCGCCGCCGACGGTGCCGAGGCGGGCGGCGAAGAACAGCGCGCCGATGCTGGTGAGCACGCCGCTTGCGACGTAGCAGAGCGCGATGGTGCGGCGAACCGGAATGCCGGAATTGTAGGCCGAGCGGCGCGAGCCGCCGATCGCGGTGATGTGCCAGCCCGGGCGCAACCGCGTCATGAAGATATGGCCGAAGATCGCGATCGCGATATAGACCAGCGCGACGCTCGGAATGCCGAACACGTCGCCGCCGCCGATGAAATTCCAGGACGGGATGTCGGGGAAGGCGGCGGCGATGTCGTTGGAATAGCGCTGGATCAACAGATCGAAGGTCGAACGGTAGATGATCAGCGTGATCAGCGTGGTGATGAAGGCGCGCAGCCGCAGATAGCCGATCAGGACGCCGTTGACGGCGCCGAGCAGCGCGCCGCAGAGCAAGGTGGCGGCCACCACCGCCGGCACCGGCCATCCCAGCACGTCGAGCAGATAAAGCGCGCAGAAATCGGTCAGCGCGAAGATCGATCCGACCGAAAGGTCGATACCGCCGACGATGACGACGAGCGCCATGCCGAGCGCGATGAAGCCGATCTCGCCGGCCTGGCGCGCGGTGTCGGCGAGGCTCGACGGCGACAGGAAGTGATCGATGGAGCGGCTGAGCGCGAAGCCGACGATCAGCAGCAGGATCACCGGGATTGCGGTCTCGGTCCACCGCTTGGACAGGATCTCGCCGAGGAGATGGTCCGGCCAATAGCGATAACGCAGGCTCGTTAGGGTGTCGCGCATCGGCATTCCAGCAGGTGTTGGAGTCTGGAGAACGACGCCCCGGGTTCGTCACCCGGGACGTAGCCAATCGAGCTATTTTTTGAGGTCGCTGAGATTCCAGCATGCGTTCTGGCTGTCCGCATTCTCCTTGGTGATCGGAATCAGCGTCGTGTATTCGGAGCCCTTGACCGAGCCGGGCTTGGCGCCGGACGACAGCAGCCACTTGATCGTGCCGGCCATCTGCGCCGCCTGCGTCGGCACGTCGTAGCTCAGGTTGAGGTCGAAGGCGCCGGACTTCACCAGCTCGCAGGCGCCCTTGCGCTCGCCGCCGCCGGAGGTCGCAACGAACACCTTCCCGGTGAGGCCAGCTTCCTTCACCGCCGCCGCGGTGCCGATGTCCATGCCGTCCCAGAAGCCGACGATGCCGCAGAGATCGGGATTCTGCTTCAGCACGGTCTGCGTGATCGCCTTTGCCTTCGCCGCATCCCAATCGGCGGCCTGGCTCGACACCACCTTGATCTCCGGATGCTTGGCGAGAACGTTCTCAACGCCCTTCAGCGTGTAGGCGCTGGCGGCCGCGGAGAGCGCGCCTTGCACGATGGCGATCTTATTGGACTTGCCTTGGCAAGCCTTGACCACCGCCTCGGTGTCCTTCTCGCCGATCTCGATCCAGTTGGCGCCGACGAAGGCCGAAGAGCGATAGGCCGAACCCATGTTGATCTGGATGACGTAGATGCCTTCGTTCTCGGCGCGTTGCAGCAGCTTGGCATAGGTCTGCACGTCCGGATTGTGGATCACCATCACGGCGGGCTTCTCAGAGATCAGCGAGGTCACCGCCTGCGCGCCGGCATTGGTGTTCCAGTTGGGATCGCGGATCTCGAACTTCACGCCGAAGGGCTCGAGCTCCTTCTTCAGGCCGGCGTACCAGCCTTCCGTGAGGTCGAAGTTCATGGCGACCGGAACGTAGGCCACCGTCTTGCCGGTCAGGGCGTCCTTGAACGGCTTCTGAAACGGCTCGTCGAGGCCCTTTTGAGCCAGCGCCGGTCCCGCGATGGCCGCAAGGCCGAGCGTGGCAACGAGTATCTTTGCAGTATGGATCACGCGCTTCACTGCTTCCTCCTTGGTTGGTATCGTTGTCGTCTCACTCATATGTCGCCCTGTTGCGCCGTTTCTTCGTTGCGCGGATTCAGAAAGGAATCCGTGATGACGGCGAGCAGCAGGACCACACCCTTGATGAGGTTCTGCCCGGCATAGGAAATATCCATGATGGTCATGCCGTTGAGCATCGTGCCGATCAGCAGCGTCCCGATGATCACGTTCAGCACGCCGCCGCGGCCGCCGGAGAGCCCGATGCCGCCGAGCACCACAACCAGGATGTCGTCGTAGATCAGGGTGGAGTTGAAGATGCGCGTCGGCATCGAATTGACGGACGCGGCCATCACGAGACCGGCAAAGCAGCCGATCAGCGCCGCAACGACGTATTGCAGCACGATGATCGGGCGCGAGGGAATGCCAGTGACGCGAGCGGCGTAGGGATTGTCGCCGATCGCATAGATATAGGCGCCCCAGCGCGTCCGGCGCAGCAGGAACGCCACCACGATGCAGGCGATCGCGAACATCACGATCGAGCTCGGAATGCCGAGGATGTTGCCTTGCCCGAGCCGCTCGAACCCGGCCATGCCGTCGCTCCACTGCACGACGTCGAGCTGGAACAGCGCGGCCTGGCCGAGCCCGGCGAGCAGCAGGCCGGTTGCCAGCGTCGCGAACAGTGACGGGACCTCGGCGTAGGCGATCAGCCAGCCATTGACCAGGCCGAAGACGATCGTGAGCAGAACGGCGGTCAGCAGCGAGGCCGTCAGCGAGTGGCCGTCCTGCACCATCTGCAGCACCAGGCCAGGCGGCACCGCCAATGCTGCGATCAGCGAGATGTCGATGCCGCGCCCGATCACGACAATCGCCATGGCGAGCCCGAGGATGCCGAGCACGGCGACGTTCTGCAGCAGCGTCAGCATGTTCTCCGGCGTGAGAAAGCCGCGCAGGAAGATCGAGAACGCGAGGAAGAGCACGGCGAAGACGACGAAGACGATCTCCTGCTGATTGAATCGGAATCGCTTCATTGCCGGATCCTTCCTCGGGCTATGAGTGCGCCATCTGTTTCGGTTTGGAGCGGGAACTGGCCGCCATACGGCCGGCTCGGCTTCGTGCCGACAAGGCGGCATCGATGAAGGTCGTGACGCCGTTGATGTAGGCCTCGATCGAGGTGCCGCGGGTGCGGTACTTGGCGCGTTTGACGTACCAGTCCTGTAGCAGCGGCTTGAT
>Ga0099822_1007735_pt1 | contig 13839 bp, 16 predicted proteins | sample CowpeawhiteBW_FD_76839 | JGI IMG/M metagenome (GOLD analysis project Ga0099822, IMG submission 76839) | Root nodule microbial communities of legume samples collected from California USA - Cow pea white BW | ecosystem: Host-associated > Plants > Roots > Nodule | place: USA: California | collected... | reverse complement strand
CATGATAAATGGTCTCTACTCTAGCTTACCCTGTTTGCTTGTTTGGTTGCCTTGTATGTGGTTCTTCTTCCTTTGCGATGATCATCAATTTATTGATGTGAGCAGATGCGAGAGGTTCTCGCGGTCAATAAGGGAATGGTGACTCTACTGCTTAGCCGCCTGGGCTGGTTCTCGCTTAGTGTATTTTCTCTTAGGGCTATGACCCATGTATTAAGTTGTTTTAACCCTTAATTGTTTTACTGTTGGAGTATGTATCTTGTGCGTATTGGCATCGTGGTGTGCCTCAGGAATTCTCTTTTATGATTCTTGGATATCCTTAAGGAGTGATTTTATATTTTGAACCTTTGCTCGTAATATTATATTGTGTGACGTGTCGTTTAAGTAAGTTTATTTAAAAAATGGGACGTTACATTTATGGTATCAGAGCGGTCATTCCTTAGGTTTGTGGACTTTGATGTCCGGTTAGCTTTCTCTGTGTCTTTTTGAGTGTTCTTAGTTAAATTCCTGTCTTATCAAGCCTAACCAAGTGACTTCCTGTGTGCCAGTGAACTATGGCACCTCCTCGTAGGACTCCACAATCCGCCCAAGGCGAGGTACTTGATATCGCAGGGCGATAGAGGCGATGGTGGCTGCGATGACACAACAGAGCACGACGATGATGCAACAACATGAAGCATCCATGCAGTGATAGGCAGCGTCGCTCGAGCAACAACAGCTGGTGATGCAGTAGATGGAAGCTGCTAGGGTAGCTGTTGAGGATGCCCACATGCAACATATGGAAGCTCTCCGGCAGCTAGAAGAGAACAGGATAGCTGCACCTGCTGTTGGTCCTGAGCCACGACTTGCAGTCAGGGAGTGGAGCCTGGAGGACTTTCTGAAACACCACCTAGTGAAGTTTGGAGGTAAGACGAGTCCTGACGCTGCAGACCAATGGCTAAATGACATGGAGAAAATCTTTGATGCGAAGATGTGTCCGGCAGATAACAAACTGGCATTTACTGTATATATGCTCACCGGAGAAGCTGAACATTGGTGGATCAACACCAAATCCATCATGGAGGAGAGGGACAAGCCTGTGACTTGGGAGGCATTCAGGGAGAAATTCCTCTCTGAATATTTCCCAGACAGCATCCGATATGCTAAGGAGGTGGAGTTCCTCCAGCTCACTTAGGGAGGGAAGTCTGTAACAGAGTATGCTGAGAGGTTCAAGCACCTCAGCCGTTTCTACACCATGCCACTTGATAAGGAGTGGCGATGCAGGAAGTTCGAGAATGGTCTTCGCGGTGATATCCGCTTGATGGAGGCTCCCTTGTCCATCAAGGATTTTGTTGCTCTAGTAGAGAAGGCTAGAGTGATGGAGAAGATGAAGCGTGAAGTAGAAGGTTAGTGCCCACAGCAACCACATCAACCACACAGGATTGGTGGACCATCTAGGTCCAAGTTGAGACATGAGGAGCGGAGGAGATCGTATAATAGACCCCACCATCAGTCTTAGGGGCCTAGGAGCTTCCCTCCTTAGCAGAGTCGAGTGTAGTGTTACATATGTGAGGGCCCTCATCTGAGGAGCGCCTGCCCACGCATGGAGGGTTACCACAGGTGCAACAATTGTGGTAAGGAGGGCCACTTTGGGAAATACTGTCCCACCCTTGCTAGGGCAGCGACACGCCCATCCTGTACAGACTCCCATGCAGAACCAGCAGAGGCACAAAGGCAACATGCCTAAGGCGACGGGCAGGGTTTACGCCATGTCAAGGGCAGAGGCTGCAAGATCAGGTAACCTTGTTATGGGTCATTGTGTGATAGGCGGAAATGATTGTTGTGTATTGTATGATGCAGGAGTGACACACTCCTTTGTGTCAAATGCATGCGTCAAAAAGTTTGGGCTGCCGTGTGTTAGCTGCAATGTGAACTTGTGGTATCTACTCCGGCGTCGAGTTTGGTCAGGACATCGTCCTTATGCGCTAGGTGTCCGGTGGAGGTAAAGGGATGCAGGTATAAAGTGAACCTGATATGCCTACCCCTACAAGAGTTGGAAGTGATCTTAGGGATGGATTGGCTCTCTGCTAATCGCATTCTTATAGATTGTCGAGAGAAGAGGTTATTGTTTCCCAACTCAGAGGAACCTGAGTTGTTATCATCTCACAGAGTTATGAAGGAGCTACAGGACGATGCTCAGTGTTTCATGATCTTCATACATCTAGAGGTGGAGGGAGAGGAGATGAAGTTTGTCATACCAATGGTGCAAGAATTCGAAGATGTGTTCCAGATGAAGTACCAAGGTTACCTCCTAGTAGAGAGGTGGAGTTCTCTATCGATCTGGTACGAAGAACCAGTCCAGTGTCAATGGCTCTATACCATATGGCACCGGCAGAGTTGGTAGAACTCAAGAAATAGATAGAGGAGTTGTTGGGAAAGCAGTTTATCTGACCCAGCACTTCGCCTTAGGGAGCACCAGTGCTGTTGGTGAAGAAGAAGGATGGGAGTTCACGTTTGTGTGTGGACTACCGACAACTGAACAAGATGACCATCAAGAACAACTATCCCCTTCCAAGAATTAATGATTTGATGGATCAACTGCATGGGTCGTCGGTGTTCTCGAAGATTGGTTTGTGTTCGGGATATCATCAGATCCTAGTGAAGGCAGATGATGTGTAGAAGACGACCTTCAGGTCCTGGTATGGACACTACGATATGTGGTTATTCCTTTTGGTCTGACCAATTCTCCGGCGGTGTTCATGAACTACATGAACATGATCTTCAGACCCTTTCATAGACGACATCCTTATCTATTCTAGGACTCAAGAGGAGCATGCAGAACACTTGAGGCTCCTGCTTAGTGTCTTGAAGGAGAAGCAGTTGTATGCTCAACTATCCAAGTGCGAGTTTTGGATGGATGAGGTGCAGTTTTTGGGCCATGTGATATCTGCACAAGGCATTGTAGTGGATCCGGCAAAGGTTGAGGCAGTGGTAAAGTGGGAAAGTCCCAAGTCAACAACTGAGATCAAAAGCTTCGTGGGTTTAGCTGGCTACTACAAGAGATTTATAAAGGGATTCTCGAAAATAGTGGCGCTGTTAACACAACTTACCCGGAAGGACCAACCCTTCACATGGATGGATAAGTGTGAGGAAAGTTTTCAAGAGCTTAAACGTAGGTTGACGAGTGCTCCAATACTTGTGTCCCTGATGTTGGTAAACCTTTCGAGGTCTATTGTGATGCCTCTCATCTAAGTTTGGGTTGTGTGTTGATGCAAGAGAAGAAGGCAGTGACGTATGCTTCGAGGTAACTTAAGGTGCATGAGAGAAACTACCTCACTCATGACTTGGAGTTGACAGTTATTGTGTTTGCCTTGAAGATCTGGAGGCACTATCTCTATGGTGCTTAGTTTCGTGTGTTCAATGACCATAAAAGCCTTAGTTACTTATTTGATCAGAAGGAGCTAAACATGAGACACATGAAGTAGGTGGAGTTCTTGAAAGACTATGATTTTGAACTGCTATATCACCCAGGGAAGGCAAATGTGGTAGTCGATGCCTTGAGTAGGAAGACAGTGCACACCGTGCATCTTATGATAAAGGAAGTGGAGCTACTAGAACAATTCAAGGATATAAAGCTACGAGTGGAGTTGGGATCCGAGTTCATTAGGTGTAGTACCTTAACTATATTTAGTGATTTCTTAGACTCGGTTAGGGAGAGGTAGTTGTTAGATGCCAGCTTGAACAGGGTACGAGAACAACTCGGATAAGATGAAGCGAGGGATTTCGCCTTCAGTAATTATGGTATATTGAGATTTCAAGGCAGGGTGTGTGTACCAGATGACGCAGAAGTGAAAAGGTTAATCCTTGAGAAGGGGCATAAAAGTCGTCTTAGCTTGCATCCTATCATGACTAAGAAGTATCAGGATCTCAAGGAGACCTTCTGGTGGCAGGGTATGAAAAAAGGATGTAGCTTAGTTCGTATCAGCCTGTCTAACCTGTCAAAAGGCAAAGGTGGAGCATCAGAAACCCCGTGGGATCCTACAACCCTTGGAGATACCAGTGTGGAAATGGGATAGCATCTCGATGGATTTTGTAACCCATTTGCCACGAACCTTTAGGGGGCATGACACCATCTGGGTTATAGTGGATCGACTGAGCAAGAGTGCTCATTTTTTGGCGATGAACTTGAGGATGTCCATCGTCAAGTTGGCCCAGTTGTACATTAAGGAGATTTTGAGGTTGCACATAGTACCTTCGAGTATAGTCTCCGACAGAGATCCACAGTTCACTTCACGGTTTTGGAAGACACTACAAAGTGCTTTGGGTAGCAAGCTCACCATGAGTTCGTCTTATCATCCTCAGACCGATGGCCAGTCTGAGAGGATGATTCAATCGCTTGAAGATTTTTTGAGAACATGCATACTGGATCATTTGGGTGCTTGGGATGAGGTATTGCCTTTGATAGAATTCACCTACAACAACAGTTTTCACGCGAGCATTGGCATGACGCCATATGAGGCTCTTTATGGTAGGAAATGTAGAACCCCTCTATGTTAGTATCAAGATGGGGAAGCAATACTTGTGGGACCAGAGTTGTTGGATCAGACTACTGAGAAGGTAAGAATGGTGAGAGACAGAATGCAGGCTTCTCAGAATAGGCAGAAGGCCTATACGAACCATGGGAGGAGACCTTTGGAGTTTGCGGCAAGAGATCATGTGTTCTTGAGGGTGACCCGAAACACTGGTGTGGGAAGGGCTCTCCGCTCAAGGAAGCTCTCTCCTAAGTTTCTTGGCCCTTACCAAATATCAAGGAGGATTGGGCCAATGGCTTATGAGATTGTTTTTCCTTTTCAGTTGGCGAATCTTCACCCGGTGTTCCACGTCTCACAGTTGAAGAAGTATGTGTTTGATCCGTCTCATGTGTTGGAGGCTGAAGATGAACAAATCAGAGAGGATCTTACTGTGGAAGTACTGCCAATTGCTTTAGAGGATAGCAAAGTTGAGGAGTGTTAAGGAAAATCTGTCAGTCCCGTCAAAGTCATCTGGAATCGGAGGACAGATGACTCTACATGGGAGTTGGAGAAGGATATGAGGAAATCACACCTGCACCTTTTTACCTGATAAGTTTTCATTTTCGAGGTCGAAAATTTTTGTTGTGGGGGAGAATGTAAGGCCTTCGTATTTCAGCCCCAATCTTTAAGGGCTGCCTAAATCTAATGGGCATAAGAGATGGCCCAAAGGAGAAACCAAACCCTAAGTCTACCCTAACACACTCATTCTACTCACTTTCAGAAAACCTTAGAGCCACAGCCATCTCCCTCTCTGCTAGGGTTTGGTACCACCTTGGTCAATCAAGTTCGAACCAATTCTTTTCTTCCACGTAAGTGTTTCCTCACCCGTGCTTGCTTTTTCTGCTACTGTTACTCTGGGTAACTTATGTCCCTACCGTTCCTTTAAGCTTTTTCTAGCTTCTTAAGTTGTTCCTAAGCTAACCTAGGAGCTGTTGTGCTCGCTAGTTGGTTTAGGAGTTTTCTGCTAGCTATTTCCCGGTAAGGGAAGCTAGAACCCTTTGGTATGGTGTGATTGTGGTTTGTACTATTCTTTGTTTCATGATTTTTGAGTTGTGTACTGTTGTGGATGCCTGGATTTGTCTGGTTATTTTGTTTGGCATATGTATGTGACTGATGCAGGTGTGAACAACGGCAAGGGCTGATAATCTCACCCAAGCGAGCTTAGCTCGCCTAGGCGAGATGAGTAGACACTCGCCCAGGCCTTTTCACCCGAGTGGTCACTCAGGCGACCAGCTTAGTTTTGAGCGAGTGAGCGTCTCGTTCAAACGAGGGGAGTCTTGCCTAAGCGAGAATGTGCAGAGGTCACTATTCCTGTGTGTCGAGCTCTCACCTAGGCGAAGGGAGCTCGCCTGAGTGAGAGACCCTCTCGCTTGAGCTAGACCCTTCAGCCTGAGCGAAGAGTTGGGCGAGAGTGTGTTCTAGTTTGGTGTTTTCCCTGTTCTTGGATGTTTGACTTGTATTTGATTGGATTATTATATAATGGCATGAGGGGAATGAATATGCATGAGTGAGATGGTGTATGAGTTGTGAACGACGAACTTGGTTGGTTATGAAAGTGGCATGGTAATGAGATGAGTTAAAATTCTATATTCATGGATGGAGTATGAGGAGTTGGTATGAGTTTGACCTGGAATATAAAAGAGGTTGGTTATAAAGGTTGACATGAGATGTATATGCACGATAAATATATTACATGGTTGTTTGAATATGATTGGTATGTGGTCAGTACGTAATTCCTTAAAATGTCTAGGTGATATTTCAGGGTCGTGCTTTAGTGGTCGGGACATAATTCCATGACCCTGTTAGTGGGAGTTCATGGTGGTGCCCCATCTATATAATTTGGTAAGGATTCAAGGTAAGGTTGCATCTTGACACTCTAAGGAGTCAGTTAGTCTCACTTAGAGCGGACCGACTCTTGTGGTGAGAGTAGCAGGAGGCCCGAAACTCTTTAAGGGCTAACCTTGTGTGTGGAAACATTGTAACACTTGTAACACTTAGCTCGGGGGTGAGCAGCTCGGGGGTGAGTATATATATATATATATATATATACTGTTTGGATTGTGAAATACCATGTGACTGCATGATAAATGGTCTCTACTCTAGCTTACCCTGTTTGCTTGTTTGGTTGCCTTGTATGTGGTTCTTCTCCCTTTGCGATTATCATCAATTTATTGATGTAAGCAGATACGAGAGGTTCTCGTGGTCAACAGAGGAATGGTGACTCTGCTGCTTAGCCGCCTGGGCTGGTTCCCGCTTAGTGGATTTTCTCTTAAGGCTATGGCTCATGTATTAACTTGTTTTAACCCTTAATTGTTTTACTGTTGGAGTATGTATCCTGTGCGTATTGGCGTCGTGATTTGCCTCAGGTATTCTCTTTTATGACTCTTGGATATCCTTAAGGAGTGATTTTATACTCCGAACCTTTGCTTGTAATATTATATTGTGTGACGTGTCGTTTAAGTAAGTTTATTTATAAAATGAGACGTTACATCGAAAATTGTTATACATTATTATTAACTTATAAAAATTTTAAAAATAATGATTTTGAACTAGTTTATTTAAAAGGCGACAATTTTTTTAATTATTTTGTCATGGATTTAGTATAATTAAACCTAAATTCAGTTTTGTAAAATACATGAATGTGATACTCCTCTATCTTCAAAACCTTATCCCCTTCACTGAGAACTACATTATGTTGGAAGTAGATTCAACGGTGAAATGAAAAGTCAGGTTTGATTATAAATTTCTTTTTTGTTCTGGATTTTTGAAATCTGATTGTTAAGTTATTATTGCGCCATGTGTGCTTATAACTTTTATAATAGATTAAAGGTCATTTAACATAAACTTGACCCAATATTCTAAACATGTATATAAAGTACCCACTTTTTTAAAACTCTTGTTTATGAGCGTCCATGATTTATTACATGTTGTTTATGCCAAATAGGCAACATTTTTTATATATGATATGGTCTTAAGATAAATAAAACTCATTTTATAATCACCAACTAAAAAAAATGACCTATTTCTATTTTAGGTAAATGGTTTTGATGGGTTGCTATATGAGTATTTGTCTAAATGCTAAAATGGTGTAGTGTGACAAGCTCCGACGTGGGTTCTTCATTATTTGAAAGGATTATTTGAACGTTTTAATTTATGGTGGATCTTATACACTAGAAAATTTCTCACACGCTATGCTTTACTATATATGGTACTATGCTCAACTAGAAGGCTTCATAAGGTAATGCATATGTCATGACAGAGGCGGTGAAGGAAGCCATATAGCTAAGGGGTTTAGCTAAAGAGTTGTACGTGCAAGTTAGGTTGTCACCGACTTCTGTGACAACAATAATGCTATACAATTATTCAAAAAGTGAGTTTACTACAAAAGAACTAAACCTTTCTAACTTGTTGAAGATCTATTTTTTGTAGTAAGGAGGAAAATAAGCTCTCCCTCAAAGCTAACTTTCATTTTTCCTCGAAAAAAATTAGTTTTCTTTTTCTCTTAGTTATGTCTACAATAACTTGATTTCACCAATTCATAGTATAGTCTTCAAATTCTAAGGATGCCATAAAAACCTTATCGTCATCTTGAAGATTTGGTCAAACTTCATTTGTCATACCAGGTAGGCTTCCGAGTCATTAGCTCATTAAATTTAGGAATTTTAATCTTTCTTAACATCTTATATCTTATGGACGTGTGGTTCCCAACTCCTCTCGTCTTTGACCTTGCTTTAGTCTAAAATTATGCTCATCTTTATCATTATCTCTCCTAGGTGTGTGGTTCCCAAACTCCTCCCGTCTTTGACCCGTCCTTAGTCTAAAAACATGCTCCTCTTCATCATTATATGAAGAATGGTTTGAATAATCATTTCTCCTTCTCTTTCGAACCACTCTCTCCAATCTCACACTCATATCTTCATTAGACGTTTGGAGCCTTTCAAACTACATTTGAGTCTGTTATTGTATTTGAGTCATTTATAAGTAGAACTTCTCAAGTGCAACCATGATTGTCGTAGTCTTAGGTGATGGATGATTCCCCTTCAAACACTAGAACTCATGCAAAATCAAGGTAAATAGTTAATTAGAACTACAACTAACAGAAAAAAGAAAAAAAGAAAAGAGATCATTTCCATGAATTAAATGCAAAAATGCGCAATTATAAACATGAAAAACACGAAGAATCGAACAAAATTTCAAAATAAAATACAAAACATAAACATTCAAAACAATTTAGGTTTTCTTCATATGATAGAAAAATAAGATAGAAGAGAAATTCAAATCAGAACCTTGCTATTATACATGATGATACAATACTAACCAGGAAAACGTGTGATCGCTTTTGAATTTGAATCCTCAAGATGTATAAACAAAAAAAAAATCAGAGAAGGAGACACCACAGTCTAGCATATTGATAAGTTAACAAAGATTTACCGTAAAGATTTCGATCTTTGATAAGAACTAGAGTGGAAATGTCACAATCAAACAAATTGATAAGTTAAGGAAGATTCGCCACAAAACATTCAATCTTTGATAAGAATAAAATTTCAAAACAAAGAACAAAGAGAGTTCTATCTCAATGAAAAACTAATTTTTATATAATGACCATCCAAGGTGTCTAAATATGTATTTAGTGCCCCTCTATATAGGCACAAATGCTTAAGACACCTAAGAAACCCTAAAAGAAGCCCAAAAGACATCATGTCTAAAAATAACTTGAAAATTTAAAAACAAAAACAAACTTTTTAAAAATTAAAAGAAAATTACAAACATTTCAATTGACTAAACTATTCTATAATTGTGATCCAAGCCATGAACTTCATGTCCTTTGAATTCCAATCTTCATGGAGTATCATGAGCCTCGTGGAAATTTGTTCTTCTAAGTGTTTGTTCCTTGACCTTGTCATAGGTCCTTTGAATTACAATGACTCTTCAACAAGTTCTTAACCTATAGGATCAAGCGATGGTTCTCTATCAAAAGTGACATGATAAAAATATATTTTTTTATCATCTTCAAACTTGAATTTAATCTAATTTAATCTAAAAAAACGAATTATTATGTAAAATCTAGATTCAACTTTATATATTATAATAATAATAGTCATAACCCCAAATTCTAGTAACAAAATAAATTATTGCTTAGCATTATATTATATTATATTATATTATATATATATATATATATATATAATATATATAAATAAAAGATATAGATGTCATTATAGACCATTTACATCAATTTTGATAACATACTATAGTAAACTTAAAGTCTTTATAGCTTGCTTAGATACATATGTCACACAAGTTTAGGAACTATCCTATCTAACCTAGTTCTCGTTTAGGCCTTCAGTGGCATGTATCGACCCCTGAGCTACTATCCCTATCTACACCTATTGTTGCTCATGTATTAACATACTATTGTTGTAGAGAAAAAATAATTAACAAACTGATAATTGACATTATCATGTTTTTTATTATATTTAGTTTTATCTTTTATTGGTATTTTTATTATTATGTTTTTAAATAATTAAGTGTTTATTAAATAATTTTACAAAAGATTAGTTTTTATGTTTTATATAATTAAGGTTTTATTTAACACAATTAAAAATAATTATTTTAGAGAGATGAGACTTGATCTAAAAGGAGAAAAAGTAGAACCTCATTCTAGAGGTTGGAGACATTCATCATTATTCTTTTCTAGTGTTCATAATGTTCATAATGTATAGGAGTAACTAACTCCCTTATTCACGAGTGTTAGACATAATGTATCTTAACTCTTTGTGATTTTTACTATTCAATATATTTGTGTTCCATTAATCTTGTGTTCTATTCTCGTTCTTAATTACATGATAATTGATTGATTGCATATTTGTGGGTATCTAATTATTGGACATGGGGTTAGAACATAGACTAGGATACAACAACTAATAAATTTAACTCTAGACATGGAGATTTAATCATTTTTCATTTTAAACATTCAAACTTAATGCTTAATGCGAATCCATGGAAAAATAATTTAAGAGATTAGAATTTGTATTGCTAAGGTTTAGACTTGTTTCTAAGAAATTAGGGCTTGTTAAAGTTATGTGAATGCTAGAGTAGGAATTAGAAGTATGTTGTGTAGTATTTATACATTTAATTTGATCAGGAAACTCAACCTCAGTGAAGCCTTCCCCATATATTTCATTTAATCAATTTCATTGTTTTCTAGAAATTAGATTTATTTTTTTCACAAATCAATATTTTTCATTCCTTCAAAGTTTTTCGCCTAAATTAGTAAATAAACATAGTTTTTCTAAACAACGCGAGTCTCTTGGGAAAATGATATATGGACTTATCTACACCTTTCTATTTCTCTCCCACTTTCTATTGTTAAATTGGCATAGATGAAAAATCTTAATCTGATTCAACAAGTCTTGAAAAGGTTAACTCTAGTAGCTCCCTACATATGATCCTCTTTCTAAAATTAAACATAAACGTTGGCCTCCAGCACCACTACACAGAGGGCTCCTAGTACAACTTTTTTCCCAACACCATGATGAACTGCCCAACGAAATTGAGACAATAGCTTACTATTAAAACCGTGTCTAGCGTCATCTAAAATCCATACATCGTTAATTTTCATTGGAGCTCTCTATCAAAAGTTCACTAACCAATGCCAAGAAACATCTATTTGAAAATCGGACCATACCACTTGACTTATAGGATGATAAAGGCTCATACTGATCATAAAATCACTATGTGCAACCGAGATAAGGTTGTGTGCACTCATAGGAAAATTTTGAAGCTCAAAGAAAGGGAATAAATTGACTTACCCGAATGAAGAAATTGATTTGAGGTTTTCGTAGTACTCGCTTAGAGGAGCACTTCTATGATTTCCGATATTCAAAAGGATTAAAGATTGTCATGAAATTGTAGAGAGAAGTCACAATAAAACCAGGTTAAAAGTTTTAGAGAGATGGTTATTGTATTAAAAGGACTAACATAAAATCCTTTTATAGCTTAAACTTTTAAACATTAAATATTGAGTATTCATTGTTTTAACTTCCACACTACTCTTAAAACTAATTTCCTAGGTTCTCACAATAATAACAATGCTAACAGTAATAAGAATTGTTTCTATAGGACCAATCAGACATTCTCAATTCCTTGATGACTTGGTCTTTAGATCTCTTCAATCTTCTGTTTGCATGGTTCTTCAAGGTTCTGATCGTTCCAACCTCTTTGGGTGTACCTGCAGTAAAGCACTTTGATGCTTAAGTCAGCAAGTGTATTAACTACTATAATAAACGCGTCTTTACAACCATACTTGAGACCTTTATTTATAGAAGTTGTTATGGGATTTTACCTTTTTCCAAGTTTAATCATGGCCAAATCATACCTTAATCACCATTAGTTGGTTGGTTTGTGGTTATAATAGGTTAAGTGTTAATCTGATCTTTATTTTGCAATTGGTTGGTCTTGCCACTCGATCTGGATAATCAAGGGTGTATTGGTCAGTCTTGTTAATCGACCTAGGAGATCAGTCTCAAGGTATACTGGTTGGTTTGCTAATCGATCTGGGAATTGATCCTAGAATGTACTGGTTTGTGTTGTCAATCGATCTCGGAGATCGACTCAAGGGTGTATTGGTTGGTCTAGGACTTAACCTAAGTATTATCTACCAAATAATAATAATAATAATAATAATAATAATAATAATAATAATATTATTATTATTATTATTATTATTATTATTATGACTGAGTAATATAGTATGAAAAACTAGAATAAACATTATATATTTTAGTATGAATTGTTTATCCATTGTCAATATTTCTTTTAAAAACATAGCCTAAGTGGTGTAAAATTCCACTTAACATCTAGCTGTCTGACATTTCCACTTGTGGAACTTAGTGACTATATTGTTTGATTCATATATAGCATTTTATAAGAAAAAAAAGCTGCAATAATTATATATATGTTGTTTCTTTCTTTGTGGGGATGGCTGGCTTTCTGTTGTGTGCATTTATTTATGCTTTTGTCGTTAGTGTACTGAGTAATGTAACATTTGCACTCTTCATAAATGTGAAATTATTTATTTTTGTCAAAATTTGAATTCCACTTTCTTTCTTACCGTGATTTTCTTTTCCATATATTTATTTTTATGTTATATTAGAATTTTCTTACCGTGATTACATAAACAAATTATTCTGGTATACTTCGCAATTTAGGAGATAACAAAGAACTTATTGAATGCCTATTATAACATCAAGACGCAAAATTGGTCAGATATTTCGTGTTAAATTGTATCTACGAACCTAGTATCGTATGATGCTTCAAGCTCATTTACACATCTCTTCGTAATCATTGTGTTAGTCTTAAAAATATTTCCACGTGATTGATAATTCAAGTATAAGTCTAAATTTTACGAGATTAAAAAAGTTGAGCACCTTAAAAAAAAAATAATCATATTTTTTGTTTTTGTAGAAGTGAGCGAACAAGAAGATGTTGCCCTGAAAAGGTTATTGCATGTAAAGGACAAACCGTTTTTTTGGCAAAAGGTTGGACACTTGTTTGACAAAAGAACGTGTTGGGTTCTTGTAAGCATGTGTATGTGCAAGCACCTGGACCCTTTCCAACCTTTTCTTTTTTATCAATTCCGCAAACAAACACTGCTTAGTCCACAAACATCTATCAAGATATGTTAAACTAATTCAACCTTCTTCTCGATAAACCAACACCACTCAATTATGAATGTAATCACTTCGCTTCACAAAAATAGGTTTTATTTTATCCAAAGAATCAAACACTTTGAGGACACTTCTTCATAAACTGGGTCAAAGCTTTCATTACAATAATGGAAAATGTTTAGATATATTTTTAGTGGTAAAATATTTTATTCTAATTTTTTATTTTTTAATTCTTTTATTTTTATTTTAAATTATTTGAGATATTTGAGTTTTGTATTTCTTTCTAAAAAAAAAAGTATTTATTGTAATTCACTTTCACTATTATTTTGAAGTATTTTTTTATTTCTATTTTATTATTTTAACATTTTTGTTATAATAATTATTCTTGTAAGGGTTGACATTATCTTATAGAATAGTACCGTTTTCTCCTTCCTTTATATTCAAGATCTTCTCCTCCAACACTTCAAAGGGTAGTTATGTGTACGCAAGGACCTATAAAGCTAGTTCAAATTTTAATAAAGTAGTAAACCTGTCGTTAATGAATATATATATATATATATATATATATATATATATATATATATATATATATATATTTATATATATAAATGTGTGTATATATT
>Ga0099822_1007733_pt1 | contig 13840 bp, 6 predicted proteins | sample CowpeawhiteBW_FD_76839 | JGI IMG/M metagenome (GOLD analysis project Ga0099822, IMG submission 76839) | Root nodule microbial communities of legume samples collected from California USA - Cow pea white BW | ecosystem: Host-associated > Plants > Roots > Nodule | place: USA: California | collected... | reverse complement strand
ATAGAATTGTTATAAACGAGTTTCATTATTTTAAAACACACAATCTCTCTAGAAACCACTTTTCTAGAGTTCTCTGACTTCTCTCTAGAGGTTCTGTCTCTCTGGTCGTCTGATTGAAGAACCAAGACCGTAAAATTGATCCTCTCAGCGAGCTCTTCAAATTGGACGGATCAGTTTCTTCGTTCGCGTAAGTTGAGTTTTCACTCTCTTTTTTAGTCTTTTTCTGTTTTCTATTGCATGCAAGCCCTCTTCCGCTTGCATGCGACATTTTAATCATCAGTATGAGTCTTTGCTGATCAATGATCATAACGGTATGTCCTAATCATTCTTGTGATGTTTCTATGTGTAGATAAAGCATCTCGTAGAGTTAGAGGTGTTGACGTTTTTAAGGCGTTGACGTTTATAATGCTGTCTAAACAAGATAACAAGTAAGGGAAGCTATCTGTTTTCTATGATTTCACATGAAAATCATTTTTTGTGCTTTAGATTGCATGAGGGGTATGAATTAAATGATTGAATTGAGAAATTAATTGTATGATTGAATTTGTGCTCGATTTTGGATTGTTGCGTGTGAGAATAGATTGAGAATCTAGTATTTTCGCCTAAGCGAGCAGCTCTCGCCTGAGCAAAAATACCAGAAACTCATCCCCTATCTCTGCGCGAGATCTCGCCTAGGCGAGCCAATCTCGCTTGAGCGAGAGTCACTCTCGTCTAAGCGAGACAACTTAGCCTGAGCGAGAATTTGCCCAAAGTTTGGATTGTTCTCTGTTTCGAGCCTCGCTCAGGCAAGAATGACTCGCCTAAGCGAGAGAGCCCTTTCGTTTGGGCGAGACCTTCTAGCTTGGGCGAGAACCTTTGTAGCTGAATGTTATTTCTCTGTTTCTAATGGATAAAACTATGTTTAAATGTTAAAATGTGAACTTAGTTATGATATGCATGAATTGTTATGACTGGTAATATGTTTGGTGATATTGCATGAAGTTGGAATATGAGAAGAAGTGGTTGAATTAGAATTTCAAGGGAAATTCAAAGGGGTATGTTAGTGTGTGTAAGGACGTGAGGACTCTGTATTGGTTGGTATCCTGAAACTTCAATAATCATTCACGCTCAGATAGAGCAGAATGGATTATGTCATGAGGAGTAGCAGGAGGTCTTAGTCTTTGGACTTGATCAAGTCTTAGACGCGAAGGGGACTTACCCTGGGAGTGGTCAGGTGATAACCCCTTGCGCCCAAACTCTGCAGAGTTTGGGGACCGTCACAGGTGCTTGCCACCAAGAGATCCAATGTCGCTTACATAATCCGGATATCGAGTCTAGAGTAATATATTTGTACTGTGTTTGTGGTGGCCTATGTGATTCTGGTAAAAATAGGAAAGATTGCATGGTTTGTTTATAATTGAATTGCATGATTTTTCTCATCAGATTAGCTTACCCTTGCTTTATGTGTGTCTGTCTAGTGTTGTATTATTTTCCTTTTGGGATAATCACCTATTCGGTGGGAGCAGATGTGGTTACAGTGTCAAAGGCGCTTATGGAGGATGAAGAGCCATCGTTTTAGTGTTAAGGAGGAGGTATTCAGTGGGAGCTTTAGCAATGGTCAATTTAAAGTATAGAGTTTATTAGTTTAGTTTAAGTGTATAAGTGATATATTTTTATAATCATATCTTTTGTAAGACTGTATTAATATATTGTGTACACTGGATTATTTATTTTGGAACTATGATGAAACTCCCTATTTTTATTAGCTTTAAGCTGCTGAAATTGGGATGTTACAATTATATTTATTATTTGTAGTATTATTAGTAAGAAACACAAATTAAAATAATTATGGTTTTCTAATATGCTATATGTAACTTTTTATTAAATGAATTAATGATATAAAAAAAATAAATTTAAATAATTATAGTTTTGTAATATGTTATATGTAATTTTTTATTAAATGAATTAATTATTTAAAATGAAATAAATTTAAATAATTATAGTTTTGTAATATGTTATATGTAATTTTTTATTAAATGAATTAATTATATAAAATGAAATAAATTTAGATATAAGTAGAGATATTTTTTGTTTGTTAAATTAAATAGTACATTATAAATTGTTTCAAGTTATCATTGAAAAAATTAATAAATTATTTTAAGTTATTATTTGAGGTATGTCATAATGACTTATTAATAAAGATTTATATTTTCCACGTTTTTTGAGAAATGATATTTATTAAATGGACGATATTTATTATTTAAATTCGTAATATCCGGTCTGAAGGTTACATATCCTACAAAATTAGATATAAATATAATTAAATAAATAGGATCAGGGCATAACAAATATCAATGTAAATAAATAAAGAGAACTAGTGTGTACTAAAAATAAATATAAATAAATAAATAAGATTAATGCGTAATTAAAGGGGTAAATAAATAAATAAACAAACAAACAAGACTATTGCGTAATTGAAGATAAATATAATTAAATAAATAGGACTAGTGCATAACTAGGTGTATATATCTATAACAATATATAAAGATGATACTCTCTTTTGTGTCCACATTTTGATATTCCAATTTTACTCTTAATTATTATTTTTAAAATTAATTATTTTATAAATAATTTACTCTTAACCTTTATTTTAAAAACCTCTTTTGTCTTTGACTGTTATTCTCAACACTTATTTTGGGTACATATTTTACTTTTCAAATTTTACATTTAACAACTATTTTAAAAATTAGTTATATATTTCTTATTCATCTTAACTCAAATTTCTATAAAAATTAAGAAAATGCGAACACACAGGCGCGATAACGCTTGTGTTTTCTCTAGTAAATTAGAATGAGGTTAGAGACACCTCACTTAATATAAATATATAAATAAAAATAATTATGAACAAATAATAAAATAATAGATGATGTCTCATTCCTTACCTTAATTATTACAGAGGATATATCCGAATTGTATTTGAAAGTTTTAAAATACTCTCTATATTTATTTCCCTGTCTGTCACATTCCTTGCATTGATTTTTACTCTTTATCTCTTTTCACCTTAGTTCCATTCACCTCCCCCACCCTTATTTATAAGAGTTATTGTAATCATTACATTTAGTTTACTTTTAACTTGATTTCGTTAAACACTCTTCCAATTACATTGACTACGAACTTTTCATTCTAGATTTTTTTTCTACTGACCATTAGAGGTAAGGATAACAAATAAACTCGCCCGTGGATATTGTCCAAACCCGTCCCCGTTTTGACGAAGAATCCCCCATTGATTGGACATGTGTATGGGTATAGGAAATCCCCGACTTTTTCAATTGAGTATGGGGATATACATATCCACCTTGTCCCCGTTCCCATATTCGCCAAAATACTTATTCCTGCCATATCCCCATCTTCGTTTAAATTATTAAAATATAGTCAATTAAGTAAACTTATATATATATATATATATATATATATATATTTATTTATTTATTTATTTATTAATACACAATTTCTAATTTTAATTTTTTCTAATGGTTTGGTTTGTCATAAAATTCATTCGCATCTCCAATATATTTTTCATCTTAGCATAACCTTTATGCAATTACGTTCAAATGATGTATGTCAATTAAATATTATTTATGTATTACATTTGAGTATTTCTATTTTTTAATATTATTATTTATTGTATGTTTTGTGATTGTTATTATTGTTTGTAAGTTATAAATCAAATCACTTTATTAATTTTTTTTAGGTATTTTGCAAAACATTAACGTTTTTGTTGAGTTGCCAATTTTCTCAACAACTAACTAATTAAGGCCAATTTTTTCCTCCGTCTATATGTATATATCGCAATTCTCCTTTTATTACACACAAGCAATTAAACATAAAAGCATTGAAAATGGCTGGACCAACAAAAGGTCTTTTGCTACTTGTTGCAATTGTTGTAATCAATTTGTTCTCAGGTAAACTCAATTTTATGATTGGAGAAACTAAGAAAGTTTGGTTCTAATGTCTATTTTATAGTGTACATTAACAACAATTACCTAACAAATATATGGTCCATGCTTTAAGCATTTAAGATTCAGTGAATAGAAATACGTTTGATGGATTAAACATTTAAGATTTACTGAATCCAAGGTTAATTTAACTTAAGGTCATGTAGTGACGCATGCATGTTGAAGTTAAAATGTGTAGTTGCGTTGATCACGTAGGCATGTGAGGAGTTGATTATGACGTTATAAATGACTATTGTAAATATTATGTTGTTGTGTGAACTTAGTTGCAATAGAATCAAGGTACAAGAAAACGATGAAAGAGAGTGAACTGGTGGATTTAGCTGAATTTATGGACATAAAAGATATACAAACAAATGTGAAATGTTGTTATGACAACCAGGTACGAAGTTGCAACCCGAGAACAAATGATGATAAACATTGTAATTCCCTTTGCCTAAAGCATCCCTGCGGGAAAGGTGGTCATTGCAAATCTTTTGGTCGTAAACACCCAAAACAAGTTTGCCATTGTTTGTGCTAAATGTATGCAAACCCTAAACCCCAAATGCAAGAAATATGTAAAATATATATTTTTCATTGTTCTTACCGAGTTTGGCCGAGCAATCTTGGAGGTGGGTTGCTCGATTGCTGACTTGTGAATGATGTCCAAATCACAAGGAAGGAAAGTCGACCCGTAAAGACTCTTTGGCACTCAAGGCAGTAAGAACCTTATGAATAATTATAGCGAGTATAAGTGATAATGAGATGGATCCAACTTTATGTTATTTAGACATATAATTGTTAGGCCTATGAATATCAAGTGTGTATCAACATATGTAAATTAATATATTATGTTTTAGGTTGAAAATCATATATCATATACATACTATATTTTTCCTTTTTTGTGGTGGTTGAAATATATTTTTTATCTCTTATTTGGATCCTTAGATAATGTGCCTATTTTGGCCTGAGTTAACACACAAAATTAATTATAACAATGAGCTGGGTAGGTTCATAAGCCCTTAGAACTTGGAAGTTTAATGACTAAATGCAAGTGGATCCTATAATGATACGAACGAGTTTATACGTTATGCAAAACTAATTACCGAGTTCTTAGTCGGTTTGACAACATATTGGGCACAAGAACAACCATTTCATTATATCATGGCATGTTATCGACTACCATAAATACTCCTTTCACAATTAATTAGTCTCCGACTTATTAACGGTGGGTTGTCGATAGGTGTTATTGCTACCTCTATAGCTTCTGACAAGAATCTATTCTTATCATTTTATTGACACGTGGCATCAAATATTTCATAAATTTAATTTTAAATTTTAGTTTCAAGAAGTGCATTGCTAGGGATACAATTTGCCCACTATGTAGAATCGCTTAACTTCTTCCTAACCTTAATTTTCAAATCTTCAATCATTTCATCAATCACTTCATATCCTCCTACTTTTGTACCCTATTTTGATCTTCCATCTTGGCTTCACTTTGCACTCATCTTCATCCAAGCTTAAAAGTTTGTCATCGTTCTTGCTCTAGGTTTGTCCTTCGGTCTTCCTTTTTTAGTTCTTATTCCAATGATGAACAACATCCCTTGGTTAGCTAAGGGATTATTGCCATCGAATTTGATGTGTAGTCGAGTCGTACTGACTTGATCAGTCAACGAGAATTTTCTGAGGAACCTAATTGTGCTCCTCTTTCCCGTGTTCCTAGCCGTATTGGTGAAATAGCAAAAGTCAAAGTTAGGGATTCTTCGAAGGTCACTAAAGAACCCCTTAAAAGGGGTAGTAGAAATAGGTTTCCTCCCATTAATCACCTAAAGTACTTTTTGTTGACATGAGAAGCCAAGGTGGTTTACTTCTTGAAGATTTGATGAAGATTGAATGAAGGTATTTTAAACTATCTTGAAGCCATTACCATTGGAATGAAGCCTACATTGATGAAGGAAAGGTTATTTGATGTTAACCATGATTGATCAAGGTTGGAATGTGTGCTCACCATGTAGTTATATCATTAAGAAAGTGTATTTTAGGTTTGTAATTCATGTTGTAGACCTTATAGCATTAATTAAATGTATTTGATCTTAGGTGTGTCTTTTAATCTGTTGAATGGTTTTTCAACAGGTTAAAATGTCTCCTTTAGTCTGTTTAATGGTTTTTCAACATGTTAAAAGGTTGGCTGCAGTAGCCTTAAACTGCAACAAATTCAATTAGTTGATTTAGTTTTTAATCGACTGATTTCACTTAAGTCAAGTGAAATCAACCGATTGATTTGTAAATCAATTTGTTGAATTTCGTAACAGTTTGACTATAAAAGCTGTGATTTTTGAAATAGAGGTCTGTTAATCATTTTAGAGCACAAATTTATTCTGGAAACTTGTGGAAACTCTCTCCTTCGTGATCATACGTGTTGCAGCTGTTGAAGATTGATCTTGGATCAATTCTTGGAGCTTTTGGCTTGGTTTGAAGTTTGGAGAAAGTTGTTTGTGGTAGGATGGGTTGTGCTACCACTAAGGTTTGATCTTTCTCAAGCTTTGTGTGTGTGCCTGGTGGTTTTCCAGGTCTGCAAGAGGGTTCTTGCTGTGCTGGTGTGATTCTTGTGTGATTCTGATTCAAGAGTCTTTTGTGGTGTTTTTGCATATTTTAGAAGTGTAAGGGTGGATACTTTGTAAATCTTTTGAAATACTGCAAAGTCAAGCTCAGGTTGCCTTGACAAACTAGATGTAGCTCAGGTTTGAGTGAACCAGTATAAAAACTTTGTGGTGTCCTCTCTTCTCTAACCGTTCTCTCTTGCATTTTCATTTTAAAGTTTAAAGAACTTGTGCTTTAATCATCTTTTTCATGTTCTTGCACGTTTTCATAGCATTTGCAGCATTGGGCATGTTTACATAATCATTTGGAACCTATCTTGATCATTCTTGTGCATTGTTCTTGATTTAAAATTCAAATTCATATTTCTGCATTTTTCCTAGTATTTCAGTCGACTGTTTTCCTGTTTCAAACGGTTGATTATACCAGAACATAATCTCACTAGTGCAAGAAAGAGATTATGTCACGGTTATTTTGACTTTTTGGCTTCGGTTTTACACCCGATGCATATGTTGGCGAGGTAAAAAAAGACATGTTTATGCCTCGGTTATGAACCGAGGCATATGCGAGGGTTACTGCCTCGGTTCTAGAGGGAACCGAGACCTAATGTGCATCGCAGATTTAAAAAAAAAAAGTATTTTCTGACCCAATAACAACATCACACGTAGCCATGATCCTTGTACACACACCTACACCAATCACAGTGTGCCACATCATCATCTTCAACCTTCTCCCAAATCAAAAACCCTAACCACCATTCAAACCCTAAATGCCGCCAGTGTGTCATGACCACCATCTTTGACCACCGCATCACGCCGGAACAACTTCACGACGCCTTCATTCATCTCGCTGGTGACGTAGAACACCCTCTCTTCACTATCATATCTGAACGAAAACATCCCACGACTAACCATCGTGAGCCAAATCGTGACTTTGACACACACATCGACGTTCGAAACCCATAGAAGAGTCTTACGATTTGAAAAAGGAGAAGCACATACCTACAAGTGAGATTGAATGACGACAATGGAGGCGGTTTTGCAACCTCTATGATGACAACAATGTAGGAGGCTCGCGTGACGGAGGAGGCTCGTTCAACGGCGGACTGGTGGTGGAGAGACGAAACTGCTACTACGTGGAAGAAGGAACCTTTGCGATCTGGAACAATGGCGTTCAGAAATGAAGAGAAAAAAATGGTTGTTGCTCCATGCGAAGAAGATGAACAGTGGCACGATTTATTTTAAATCCTAAGAAGGCTTATTGCCTCGGTTGATTTTGAACCGAGGCATAAACATTTATCTGCCTCGGTTAGATGTGACCCGAGGCATATTCCACTTGAAAAGCAATCAAATATGCCTCGGTTAAAATAGACCCGAGGCGTAAACATCTATCTGCCTCGGTTAGAATTGACCCGAGGCATAAAAGTATGCCACCAGTTTAAAAATATCAATGTAGCGGGAAAAATAAAAATTTTAGGGGGTTTATGCCTCGGTTCTAAGTACAACCGAGGCATAAAAGTTTGAAAAAATTACAAAAGTGCCACAGCTTCTTCATATGCCTCGTTTGGAAGTGAATTGAGGCATATAGGGCGCTGTAAAAAACCCATTATGCACTAGTGTCTGTTTAGTAAAACCAATCAATTAACTCAATTTTTGATCGATTGAAAGTGTACAATTCATTACTGTTTGCATCCTAACTTGGTGATCAATTTGATTCAATTAAAGGTGGTTTTTAGCTTGCAAAGATAGCCTAAATTTTTAACTAGGCAATTCAACCACCCCTTCTTAGCTTTTCAACCATTTCAAAACTAACACTTTTAGGTTCATGGAGAAGTTGTGACCTTTACCTCTGCTTTCCTAAGTATCAAGAAGGTAGAACTCTTTGTGTTGTCCTTTAGCATTTGTTCTGATGTAGTGGCCGAGTTTCTAGAAATGGAAGCTTGTGATAAGAGTGATATATTCTTTCAAAAACCTTTACCCGATACTACCGACCTCACCTTAGTGTATGAATTTGTGTTTAAAGCCTAAATATTGTATTTCCCTTGTCTAATTTTGAGTGTCGTATGTTATCTACGATGTGATTAGCGCCAACTCAATTACTCCCAGTAATTGGGCATTTCAAAAGTATTTTGCAATCCTATGTGAATATCTACACATAACACCCACTACTAATAAATTCATGTATTTTAATCAACTAAAGCATGGTCAGAAAGTTGGGGGATTTATGTAAATGGTGCCCAATATGGGTCTTTTTTACTGTATTTACCCAATCCGACAAGGGTTTTAAGAAACAAATTGTAAAACTGAACTGTGTTGAATCTGATAAAGAAAATTGTGGTTTCTTCTACCCCGAAAACTCCCCGAGGTTTCAACTGTAGTGGCATAGACCTAGAAATTTTAATTGTAAGGCTGAGCACTACTTGACTAATAAGGATGAGAAGCACATACAAAGCAAAGGGCTCCTTCGATCGATAAGTAGTAGGCCGCTCCTTAACATTCCATTTGTTGAGAACCCAACTGCATTGTTCTTGGGTAGCTATCAATAGTTTGATTATGCCTTCTTTTCTTTGAATAACTATTTTTCTAATTACGTTGTATTTGCATGCAATGATCAAGGGAAAATTTTAAGGACACAAATATATATAGAGTTTGACAACTTTTAAAATGGAAAACGAGATTTTACTGATATTAACTCTTAAAAAGATAAAGGTAAAACGAATGCAAAGTCATGGTGATTTATGAGTATAAGAAAATAGACTTCTAGCGTTGGCCAAAATTCGGTGCCAACAAGGAAAAGTCGACGTTAAATAATTGTTAGTGCCAGATTTGCATCCCATGAATATGAAGATCTAAAATAATGGACACTAATTCGTTAGCGTTGGGTGCTGAATATGTATGTACGTCAACTTAGCTTATGTAATTTATAAATAATTTTTAGATTAAATATTTAATTAAAGCAATTTAGTGTTACCTTGGCTGATGTTAATGCATCTTGGTTTAAAAATTTATTTAATTAGTTTAAATTTAGTTGAATTTGTGTCAATTTGGATTAAACTAATTGTGAAACAAATTCTTCAAAATTGAATAAAGAGATAACTTCATTGTGAAATATGGCAAGGATGGTCCTTTCATTGGACACCAATAAAATTTTAAAATTACTTACTTGTCTTCGCTCAAATCGATCCCATAAGTTGTATCTTTTATTAACGTTGACCAAACATAATATTCAAAACAATATTAGAGATCTCATATTCTTTAGATATATAATTGAGATGATAATATATATTCATGTATCCTGAATTAGTTTTATAAAGTTTAGTTATGCATTTTCTTTTAAACCTACATGCAACTATTTAAGTTAACACACCTAAATTCATTTAATGAGTTTGATTAATTTAAAATTAGGCTAACGGTCACTAATTTATTTTTGTTGTCCTTATACAGATGTTTTTCATAAAGTTTATTGTGCTTCTATCTTTTCTTTTCTCTTTTGAGCTTGTGTAGTATTTTATTTAATTGGATTCATGCAGTTTATTGCAAACAATGATTGGAAAATTAAGTTTTTTTTTAAATCTTTAAGCCTATTTTTTTTTATTATTGTTTGTAACTTATGAATCGAATCACTTTATTAACTTTTTTTAGGTATTGTACAAAACATTAACGTTTTTGTTGAGTTGCCAATTTTCTCAACAACTAACTAATTAAGGCCAATTTTTTCCTCGGTCTATATGTATATATTGAAATTCTCTTTTTATTTCACAGTAGCAATTAAACATAAAAGCATTGAAAATGGATGGACCAACAAAAGGTCTTTTGCTACTTGTTGCAATTGTTGTAATCAATTTGTTCTCAGGTAAACTCAATTTTATGATTGGAGAAACTAAGAAAGTTTGGTTCTAATCTCTATTTTATAGTTTACATTAATGACAATTACCTAACAAATAAATGGTCCATGCTTTAAGCATTTAAGATTCAGTGAATAGAAATACGTTTGATGGATTAAACATTTAAGATTTATTGAATCCAAGGTTAATTTCACTTAAGGTCATGTAGTGACGCATGCAAGTTGAAGTTAAAATGTGTAGTTGTCTTGATCACGTATGCATGTGAGAGTAGTTGATTATGACGTTATAAATGACTATTGTAAATATTATGTTGTTGTGTGAACTTAGTTGCAGCAGAATCAAGGTACGAGAAAATGATGAAAGAGAGTGAAGTGATGGATTTAGCTGAATTTATGGACATGAAACATATACAAACAAATGTGGAATGTTGTTATGACAACCAGGTACGAAGTTGCAACCCAGGAACAAATGATGACAAACATTGTAATTCCCTTTGCCTAAAGCATCCCTGCGGGAAAGGTGGTCATTGCAAAGCTTTTGGTCGTAAACACCCAAAACAAGTTTGCCATTGTTTGTGCTAAATGTATGCAAACCCTAAACCCCAAATGCAAGAAATATGTAAAATATATATTTTTTCATTGTTCTTACCGAGTTTGGCCGAGCAATCTTGGAGGTGGGTTGCCCGATTGCTGACTTGTGAATGATGTCCAAATCACAAGGAAGGAAAGTCGACCCGTAAAGACTTTTTTGCACCCAAGGAAGTAAGAACCTTATGAATAATTATAGCGAGTATAAGTGGTAATGAGATGGATCCAACTTTATGTTATTTAGACATATAATTATTAGGACTATGGATATCAAGTGTGTATCAACAGAAGTAAAATTAATATATTATGTTTTAGGTTGAAAATCATATATCATATACATACTACATCTTTCCTATTTTGCGGCGGTTGAAATATATTTTTTATCTCTTATTTGGGTCCTTAGATAATGTGTCTATTTCGGCCTGAGTTAACATACAAAATTAATTATAACAATGAGCTGGATAGGTACAGAAGCCCATAGAGCTTGTAAGTTTAATGACTAATGCAAGTGGATCCTATAATGACTCGAACGAGTTTATACGTTATGCAAAACTAATTACCGAGTTCTTAGTCGGTTTGACAACTTATTGGGCACAAGAACAACCATTTTATTATATCATGGCACGTTATCGACTACCATAAATACTCCTTTCACAATTAATTAGTCTCTGACTTGTTAACGAGGGGTTGTCGATAGGCGTTATTGCTACCACTATAGCTTCTGACAAGAATCTATTCTTATCGTTTTATTGACAGGTGGTATCAAATATTTCAAAAATTTAATTTTAAATTTTATTTTCAAGAAATGCATTGCTAGGGATACAATTTTCCCACTATGTAGAATCACTCAACTTCGTCCTACCCCTAGTTTTCAAATCTTCAATCATTTTATCAATCACTTCATATCCTCCTACTTTTGCACCCTATTTTGATCTTCCACCTTGGCTTCACTTTGCAGCCATCTTCATCCAAGCTTTAAAGTTCGTCATCGTTCTTGCTCTAGGTTTGTCCTTCGGTCTTCCTTTTTTATTTCTTATTCCAATGATGAACAACATCCCTTGGTTAGCTAAGGGATTATTGCCCTCGAATTTGATGTGTACTCGAGTCGTACTGACTTGATCAGTCAAGGAGAATTTTCTGAGGAACCTAATTGTGCTCCTCTTTCCCGTGTTCCTAGCCGTATTGGTGAAATAGCAAAAGTCAAAGTTAGGGATTCTTCGAAGGTCACTAACAAACCTCTTAAAAGGGGTAGCAGAAATAGGTTTCCTCCCATTAATCACCTAAAGTACTTTTAGGTTCATGGAGAAGTTGTGACCTTTACCTCTGCTTTCCTAAGTACCAACTAGGTAGAACACTTTGTGTTGTCCTTTAGAGTTTGTTCTGATGTAGTGGCCGAGTTTCTAGAAATGGAAGCTTGTGATAAGAGTGATATATTCTTTCAAACCCCTTAACCCAATACTACCGACCTCACCTTAATGTAGGAATTTGTGTTTAAAACCTAAATATTGTATTTCTCTTATCTAATTTTGAGTGTCATATGCTATCTACGATGTGATTAGCGTAAACTCAATTACTCCCAGTAATTGGGCATTTTAAAATTATTTTGCAATCCTATGTGAATATCTACACATAACACCCACTACTAATAAATTCGTGTATTTTAATCAACTAAAGCATGGTCAGAAAGTTGGGGGACTTATGTAAATGGTGCCCAATATGGGTCTTTTTTTACTCTATATACCCAATCCGACAAGGGTTTTAAGAAACAAATTGACAAACTGAGACTTGTTGAATCTGATAAGGAAAATTGTGTTTTCTTCTACCCCGACAACTCCACGAGGTTTTCACTGTAGTGGCATAGACCTAGAAATTTTAATTGTAAGGCTGAGCACTACTTGACTAACAAGGATGAGAAACACATACAGAGCAAAGGGCTCCTTCGATCGATAAGTAGTAGGCCGCTCCTTAACATTCCCTTTGTTGAGAACCTAACTGCGTTGTTCTTGGGTAGCTATCCATAGTTTGATTATGCCTTCTTTTGTTTGAATAACTATGTTTCTAATTACGTTGTATTTGCATGCAATCATCAAGGGAAAATTTTAAGGAGACAAATATATATAGAGTTTGACAACTTTTAAAATGGAAAACGAGATTTTACTGATATTGACTCTTAAAAGGATAAAGGTAAAACGAATGCAAAGTCATGGTGATTTATGAGTATAAGAAAACAGACTTCTAGCGTTGGCCAAAATTCGGTGCTAACAAGTAAAAGTCGACGTTAAATAATTGTTAGTTCCAAATTTGCATCCCATGAATATGAAGCTCTAAAATAATGGACACAAATTCGTTAGCATCGGGTGCTGAATATGTATGTACGTCAACTTACCTAATGTAATTTATAAATAATTTTTAGATTAAATTTTTAATTAAAGCAATTTAGGGTTAGCTTGGCTGATGTTAATGCATCTTGGTTTCAAAATTTATTTAATTAGTTTAAATTTAGTTGAATTTGTGTCAATTTGGATTAAACTAATTGTGAAACAAATTCTTCAAAATTGAATGAAGAGATAACTTAATTGTGAAATATGGCAAGGATGGTCCTTTCATTGGACACCAATAAAATTTTAAAATTACTTACTTGTCTTCACTTAAATCGATCCTATAATTTATATCTTTAATTAACATTGACCAAACATAATATTCAAAACTATATTAGAGTTCTCTTATTCTTTAGATATATAATTAAGATAACAATATATATATATATATATATATATATATATATATATATATATATATATATATATATTTTATATTTTTTATTTATATTTTATATTTTT
>Ga0099822_1007731_pt1:0-12500 | contig 13841 bp, 6 predicted proteins | sample CowpeawhiteBW_FD_76839 | JGI IMG/M metagenome (GOLD analysis project Ga0099822, IMG submission 76839) | Root nodule microbial communities of legume samples collected from California USA - Cow pea white BW | ecosystem: Host-associated > Plants > Roots > Nodule | place: USA: California... | reverse complement strand
AGCCTTTATTTAACAACAACAAATTTAGTTGTATTGTGACTTTTTAAAGTATTTACTTTCTCGGAACTCCTCGCCAAGAAAAGCTACATTGATGTAGGAAAAGTGGTTAAAGAATAACTTGGTAAGTTAAAAATATTAAAGTTTATATTTTAAGTAAAAATAGTTTGAAGAATATTCTTATTGATGCTGAGATAATTGCACTAAACTACGTATTTTAACAGGAAAAGTGAATAGAATATAGCACTCAAGTGTTTTAGAATAAAGAAAATATGTGATCTACTTTAACATTGATAAATAAATTGTTTGTTTTTAACATAAGAGAAGTTATCATAATACTAATATCTCCCAAAGAGAACCAATGTAATTTACTCTCCTTAAAAACTCTTATTTGTTTTAAAAAAAATCTTTATACTCAATTGACAACATTTCATATGGTAAAACAATTAACAAATTAATATTTTTGGAGACTATTTTGTTCATAAAATAATTTAGAAATTAGAATAACAAAAATAATATATTTCAAGTCATTGGCTAAAATAAAAGTTCCACATAACTTTTTACGTTTCTCTTGTTTTAATATAAAAGGAAAGTGATGGATAAAGGTGGAATGAAAATACTTAAAAACACTCCTTTTTCTTCTTTTTGATTAAAATTTTCGCTACATTACTAAAAATTACTCTTAATTACCAAACGAGCAAAAAATTTCGGTTTATAAATGACTTTTTTTTACTATCAATATAAGATTAATATCACGATCAATTTATTCATCCACCCACACCAATAAATAATTTCAATAAAAATGGGATGACAATCGCGTGGGATAGGATGTTTAATTAGTTAGGCTTATTTCATGCACATCTTTATACTATTTATTCTTAATATTAATAGGTATGAAATTTTTATTTTATTTTATTTTCGTCTTTATTTTGAGAAACCAGTATATTTTTATGATAACAAATAAAAATCATAACAAAATAATTACGATATTATCAAATATTTAATGTTAGTATAATATACATTTTTTTATTAAAGTTAAATATTAAATATAAAAAAATCATAATTGTATAAATATCAAATAATAATCAAATAAATATCAAATAAGAACATAAATAACAATTGTATAAATATCAAATAATTAAAAAAATATTATGTGTATATTAGAAATAACTAAGGAAACTAAGTATCAAATAAAAGTCAACACAAATTTATTTGTTAGATTACCTGATAAATTAAAAGATGTTTTAATAATTTAAAAAGGGAACGTGTATGAGGATGAAAATAAATATCAAAGTGGGGACATGACATATATTTACATATTTATCCTTGTATCCTATTTAAAATGTCGACTACTATCCATTCTCATACTTGTATCCCGTAAATGTAGGAATTCAACTAAAAATTAGAACGAATTTGAACAATACCACTAACACAAAAAAGACTGTTAACATATGTTATTTTAGGCTTTTGATATTTGCTGAAGGTCCGACATCATAGTGGAAGACATTAAATTGATGTCTGTTATTTTGTAACAAACGTTAATTGACATTTGTTATAGGGATAACAAACGTTAATTTAATGATTTTTTTTCTTAATTTTGTGTCAATATTTTTCTCCACCCATGAAAAATCAATATAATATTCAAGAATACACCACAAGAAATTTCATAATTTTCTAAGTACTGCAAGTATCTTAAATAAAGCTATAAAGTATGGAAAATGGGTGAAAAATACTACGAAAACAAAAAACATACCTTAGAATTTGTGACCAATTTGAAGTTTTTCATCCCTAAATCTTCACAACTCTGAATTTGTGAACAATATCTCAGACCTGAATACCCTACATTTGAATACAAAAAAAAAAAAGAGTCAAAATGCAAAAACACAACCTTTAGAATACACGTGAAGGAACAAACCAACCTTAATATGAAATGCAATCGTGGACAATGAAAGTTTGAGTCCAAACGAGCACTACACAATAAGATGAAGTGATATGAGTTGAAGAACTTCCTTCTAAAGTTTGTCATTGTCGTTGCACTTTGGAGGTTTCCCACAAATGAGAAAGAGAAAGGTGAGGGCGTTGACCCAATTTCTGAAATTTAAAAGGCAAATTGATGTCGGGCCTTCTCAAAGCAGACATTAAAGGGCATTAGACCTAGGGCCAACAGACATTAAAGGAGGTTGGACTACCTATGTCCGGCGTCAAATTCGAATTTGACGTATGTTATGAGGGCATACGACGTCAATTATGACAAAATTATTTACAAAAAATTCCAACGCACATTTTTAACGTTGAATTCTTTTACATGTAATGTGAAATTGGTGACGTTATAAACTCATGTCGAATGCTGAGCCGAGTTGGTCTAAGTTAGAGGTTAAGACGAGTTAGTCTCGGTTAGAGGTTGAGATAGGTTGTTGTGGTCAAAGGTCGAGATGAGTTAACCAGGTTGAAGGTCGAGACAAGTCGACCCAAGCCAAAGTTCAAGATGAGTCGATCTGAGCAAAATGTTAAGGTGAGTCGACTCGGGTGAAGGGTGGGGTCAAGTTATCTCGGACCCAAGGTCTAGTCGAGTCATCCCAGGCTCAAGGTCTAGTAGTGTCATCAAAGTCAATAAGGACCCAAGTTGAGCTAAGTCAATTTGGGCCCAAGTAAAGCCTAGTCAGTCCTGGTCCAGGTGAACTCAAGTAAGATTTGACCAATGTTGAGATACGATGACCCAAACTTAAGTAAAGCCGAATTAACTAAACCTAGGTTGACATAAGTTGGTTTGGCGCTAGATTGTGTTGAGTCGGTCTAATCTATGTTTAATAGGTCTAATAATATCATATCTAATTAACAAAGTGGATTCAATTTAAATTATATTAAACAATTAAATCTAATTTAAATGAATTTAGATTATAGATATAATATATTTTATTAAATTTAAATTGTATCAAAATATAATTTATGACCGCCGTTGAATATAATATTTAACTACTCTTTGCACCTTTTTACTTTAGTTGATTTTATAAGTGTCCTTTCATCCTAATCCTTTGTTAGGATTGCATCACCTATTAGTATGCGTTCATCTTTTGTGATTAGTGTTTGATCAAGTGCCATTTCAAATCATTTTCAATGGTTCCTTACACAAGCTTCTAACGAGGTTTTCGTGAAGAAGTTCAATATTGGAAAGATAACGGTAGTGAGTTCATTTTTCACATATGACGGTGCTTAACAAATTGCGTGAAGGTGCTCAAACTTCTCAAAGGGTAATGAGAAAAGTATGGGCAGAAGGGAATTTCATTTCCCAAAAGACCAACTCATGGGTGTTCACAAAACTCTATGTCAAAATTAAAAAGTGCATAAGTAGAAACATAACACACATTTCATTAAGGTTGAGATTTGTAGATTGATACAACTTTTACTTTGTTGCTTACAAAGATGGAAAAAGGGTTTGTTGTTTTCTTTTACTTAGTAGTGCCACAAAGACACTTGCATACTTCCACCTCCTACTTAGGGAAATATTTCATGAAAGCAAAACTTCTGAAATTTAAAACAGATTGAATTCAACATTTCACAAATTAAATTTTGGATGTATAAGTTTTGTACATGTAGTTTTTTTTTTTTTAAATCCCTTTCATTCTATTATTATACCAAGTTAGTAGACAATATAACAAAAAAATGTTCGTGAAAAAAAAATGATAGGCGTTACAAGTTTTTATAAATCGATTCTAACAGTTAAATGCAAAGAAAAAGAATGGAAATATTTGATTTGAATGTACAAACTTACATTCTAAATTTAAAGATATGTGAATCAAATGGATTTACTGTAATTAAAACCAAATTTTATAATAATAAAAACAATAATTTCAAAATTTACAAAAAATAATAAAAAATGTGTTGTTTCGCATAGAGTAAAATCATACCTACTAATTTACATAACCATATACTTTAGAGAAGTAAATCACTAAATCAAATTAGTATTTGAAATATAGTAATAAATTATATAAGGGAATAAAAAAGTAAGAATTAGCTATATGCTGTGTTGTCTTTTGTATTTTGAAAGAGAAAAGGTTATGAGAATTTTGACCCCTCTCAATTTCTGAAAATCTGACAGCATATTCAGCTCCATCACTTCAATAAACTTTTTGTTTCAACTTACGAACAATTGGTACAACAATTATTACTTAATAATCATCACAATATTTTTCCACCACCACCGTTGCTTTTAATTTTAAAATAATTTCATTTATATTTCAAAACAGTAAAAATAAATGTTTCAGTTCAAATTAGGATGAATATAGACCTTTTTAGCCGGTTTAAGTTTAACCTACAAAAACCCATCTTCTGAAAGGGTCAGAAAAATAAATATATTTTAAAAAAAAATCTATATCTAACTCACAAAGTACGTGGTTTCACCAAATTTTCTTTTTGTGATGACAAATACACATAAACTAAATGGTATAAAGAGAGTTTTAGCAGTTCAATTATTAACAAATTCAAATATTTTATCTCCGTGACATCATTTGTATTTGGGTTCCGGTTTTTGAAAAATATGTATTAAGTATAAAAAGCTAGATTCTTACATTTTTCATGAAAATATTCTTTTGAGAAACTTGGTCAAAAGCCATCTCTAGAAAACATGATTTCTGATACAGAAAACATACTTTACCAACTTTAAACTTCTAAAAAAACCAAATTACTCTTTTATGAAACGTGTCCTCCAAGAAAAAATATGCTTGAAGCCATTGATTCGTTAACCTAACTATCAAATAGAACTCAACTTTCACAAGCACTGAGATGTGCATTGCAAATATAGTGGTTCTAAGCTGAGGAAGAATGTACAATTTAAACATGGAATGAGCAAATTTTCAAATATCATCTGCATCACTTGATGCATGATGAACTTCTTGAGCTTCCATGTAGATGCTTCCATCCGATCCCAAAACCTTATACCTACTCAATAATAAAGCCCTTTCCATCAAAATGTGAACTAAAAGAAGTTATCATTTTTCAAAAAACAGAGTTTTAAATGCAGTTTCTTATGAGTTTTTCATGTTGTTCTTCAATAACATGTAGAGTGTGCCTGAATATAGATTAACTAACTGGTTACCTTTCAAGGATGAACTTTCCTTCTTTGTACTTCTGACTCTTCTCGTAAGCAGCTTCCTAGAATGAAACAAAGTAAAACATATTGAGAACAGAAGTTTTTGATAAGTAAAAGGTAAATAGCAAAACATGAGCTTTAGAGGCTAGTTCTTACATATTTCCATCCAACAATGGACCCACATACAACACAGAATAAGTCAACAACAGTGTGCAATCCGGTTATCATCATCCGTTCTTCTTTCTCTCCAATTGTCACATTCACACTGTCATAACATAGATTAACAAGATGTTATTTGAAGCATTCCTATACAACAAATAACTTATAACCTATGTAGCACGAATACTAACAGATATTGGACACGACACGGACAGATCAACATGTGTAATCTCCAAAATGTAGAACACGAGGACATGGATCTATATATATATTAGATCATTATGTATTTACATACTCATAATCATCTATAAACTAGATTAGTCAAATATAATAAACAAAACACATTGTCAACTAACAAAAAATGAATCTAATCTATTTATCTAATGTCCAAAAAATGAAAAGTAGTGATCATATAAGATTTGTTCCTTATTTCTATAATCATAATGGAAACTTATGTAATAAATTTACAAATTTGTGTTTTTTAGAAAATTATTGTATTTGTAATTACTAACATTATGAAGTCATGTCAAAATCATGTCAAAAACAAAAAATATCTCTCAAATTAGATACTTCACCGATACATGTATTGTACGACGTGTTTCGGTGTCCATTACATATCGGACACGGGACACACCGTTTATGAGGCGTGTCCAAGCCTCCTAGCTTCTAACAGTTATCTTAATTTTTCAATTTTCATCTGGTGCAATTGGAGAACTGCTACATTCAAGATTTGGAAAGAAACTTTTTTATAAAAAATATTGCAAATTCCACACCAAAGTAACTTTAAAGTTTTGATAAGAAAAAAAGAAATTATCAGTAAAAGAAGGGGTATGATACCAGAGCCATCATGCATTAGTATATTGGCTATATACATAATTCACAACAATCCTACAAGAATAAAGGTTCTACATCCACACCAAGTAATGCCTATGTTAATGTGGTAGCGATGAAGTTAAATAACACTTACACTTTATCAAAAAGATAAGCTTTTCCATGCCTGCAATGGAAAGACTAAGAGAAGAAAAGGGGGGTTAGAATGTATACAAGTTCCAAATTTTGATCATACATTTAGTCTGCAAAATGCACTGTACAATCAAGGATTCAATTCAAACACATATTGGCAATACCTCCCAAAACAACAAGCAGAACACCAGGTAGACAAACCCAATCCCGAGTGAAAAACATATCATGACTTTGATCTTTTTCAATAAAATCATCTTGCAGTAAATCAACAAAACCTAAAGTGTTATAAAATACTTCTAATCGTTCCCAATACTTCGCTCACTTATAAAAATGACTTTTCAAAAAGTATAGCAGAATCAGGGAGAGAAAATCTTAATGATCTAGAAGTTTCATGGGAAGGTATCACATACCAATTCTTAAATAGATTCAAATCGAAACATAGTTGGCAAATAAATTATTGATTTATAAGATTTGAATACAAAGACAGATACAAAATCCACAGTTTAAACAAGTTCAGATAGGGATGTCAAATGACAAAAAGATTTTACCATGTTCCCTGACACTAGCAGCAGGATCATTCAAATATAAATGCAGAGTTAAATTAGGAAATTCCATCAAATGGTCAATTTTAGAAGCCTTTAAAGATACATATCCTATTTGAAGATGTCTTTCACACACTTCATCCTCAAATTTGTAAGAAACACTAATGAACTAGTACTGCAGATGGTTAAAAGTAGAACATCAACAAGTATCTCGAAATTGGAACCATATATAAATGTTTAGTAATTGAAAACGTTGGAAAGGAAATTCTTAAATTGTGATGTGTGTGTATTCCTAATAGACTGTTGTTTAGGAGCGCCATTCTAAGTGTTAGCATTGTTTGACACAAACACTGTTCTGAAATGCCACTGTTTTATAAACCCAACAAGATAAAATATATTAATTGGCGTGGATATCTCATCTGGTATTTTTTATCCCCCACCTGAGTTTACCACACTATGTTCTTCCATCGTCATTCTCTCTCTCGGGTGAATCACTACATTCCTCTCATTACGATCAACCAGTAAGGAACAAACTACAAAAACCTTATATAAATATATATCAACTAGTTATCAAGTAAAAAGCCACAATTGTCACTTAAAAATTGTACATTCAGACACCAAGAAATCAAATTGAAAATCAAGGGAAGGAAATATAGAGAGAAAAGATTTAAAAACCTTGGAGATAATGTCGTCATCAAGAGCAAGATGTGTTTGACAGTGTTTGCAGCTATAGAAGTTTCCTTCCAGATTGATCAAGAATGGTCTTCCCATGACTCTCTTTACACCAATCTATCAACCTGGACCATCCACAAAACAGTTAACCCAAACACTCTTTAAAAAACCACCCAGCAAAAAAAAAAAATTAAAACTGGCCAACCCAAAAACAAAAAATAAGAAACAAAGAGAACCCAGATAGAGCCAAGCCAGAAAATCAGTAAAAATTCGAAATTTAAATGCAATGTAACCCCCAAAAGCCAAAAAAGCATTAAAAAGTTAGAATAAGAAAAACGTGATTGTGAGTGAGAAGATGGGTTTTGATGGGAAGGTTACCAAGAAAGAGAAAGAGTAGAAGGGGTATTGTGAAGGGTAGAAGAGTGGTACTGCAATACAATGAATGAATATACTAATTCTGGAGGTTGTCGATTACAATGTGGTATGAAAGGGTTATGCTTAGGCCTTGAGAATGATGACACTTGTTACAAACTTTGTGTGCATGTCACCTCAATAATTAAATATTTTATGTTTCAAAACTTTCATTTTTGAATGAATAACAAGTACTTCAACAGTTTAACAGAGTAGAAGAAGAAATATTCATATCTATATTATGCAATATATATTGTTGCATTTTTAGTCACTAACAGAAATGGTTTTTACTTTTATCTTATTTTTCTTTCTTTAGCAACGTCCTTGTTTTATTATTATAAAAATATAATATTATAAAAAAAAACAATTTTGTTATTATTCATCTTTTTCATTCCTTACAAAAATACCAATATTGAATTTAATTAAAATATATTATGTTTTTATTATGACTTAGTGTTATTATAATTAACTTTTATAAACATAGCTTTAAATATGGAAAACTAATTTTTAATTAGTAAAGTGCAGATAATTTTACAATAATAACATATCAAAATCAATTACTTGAAGACTAATCTCATCATTTCTTTTTTGTGTGTTTAAGGTGTATTTGTTTTTACTGATTTTTTATTTGCAAAGGCTGAAAGAGCAAATGCCAATCGCACTTGCGGGTAATCCTAAACATATATCTCTAGCAAAATTGAGAAGATAAGGAAGAAAAGACACCTAGCCCAAATGAAATATATGGCTCTCTATGTGATGGAGGAGTGAGATTGTTTTTGGCTTGAGAAGATGAATGAACATGAAGGCTCATAATCTATTCTAGAGAACAGAGAATTGATTCTCTCACGCTTAATGATTCCAAAATACAATATGATAATCCATTCTTCTTTATCATAATTGAAGCATAATCGATTCCCCTCTCACATGACAAGCACATAATCAATTCGAAAAAATTACAATGAAATTTGAAAAAAAAAATTAGTCAAGAAAAGAATTAATTCTTTTATATTATAGGATAATGATATTTTAACCCACTTTTAACTCACCACACCAATCACCCTTATATCATCACATCACACTACACTACTAAAAAAAAATCAAAATAGATAATTGAAGGGTAATTAGAGTGATGAGTTAAAAGTGAGTAAAAAAAAATGAATCAAAATATTATTATCCTATATTATAACATATAAGAGATTAAAAGATTGATTCTCATTTCATATAAGGATTCTTTTTTTTATACATATTTTCTTTTTAATTCTACGTTTTAAGTAACCATTATTTTAAATTAAAATAATTATATTATATTTTTGTCCTTTAGATAACGTTAATTTAAATGTAATTATTTTAAATTTACAATTTTAAAATATAAATTTTGTGTACTCTAGAATTCAAAACAAAAAATGCATTCTCCATCGCACAATTTAAAATGTCTTTTTTGGAAAGAAGGTGAAGGATGGAGGAAGATGACAGTGAAGAAAGAAGAAGGTGGTGAGTGGGGGTGCCGGTAAAGGTGGAGGAAGAAAAATGTGGTAAAGGTGAAGGAAGAATAAAAGAGTGACAATAGAGGAAGAAGAAGGAGAGAAGGATGTGCATATGTTGGTGGAAGAGGAAGAAGATAATGGTAAATGGGTCATTTCAAAATTCTATGGAGTGCGAGTTTAAATGTATGGAGGTATAGGAAGAAATTGTTAAACTTTTGATATTAAATAAAAGAATGGTTTCTTGTAGGCCCATTACCAACTTAATTTCCAACTAGTTTGTCTAAACTAATTTTAAGTTCAATTCAGTTCTGACATCCCTACTAGAGATTATTATGACTAAGATCCAAACGATGAAGTACAAAGTTCATTTTCAAAAGAAATGGAATCTCACTAACAAGAAAATTGTTAGTGAGATAAGGTCATTAACACAACCAATTTGTGAAGTTATATTTTCATTAAATAAATTGTTGCTTAAATCAAATTCTGCAACATAGGAACATTTCATAGTTTCTAAGGGGATTGAATCACAAAACTGATTTGATGAGAGCTGCAAAAAGAATATTTTGTTTGGGGTTTAGGAGGTATTAAATCTGAAATCTTATGAGAAAGTCGAAAAGATTTTAATTTGGAAAAATTCCCTAATCCTTCGAGTATATGGCCTTGTATTTGGTTATAGTCGAGGTAGAGATGTACCAAATTGTAACAAATGACTTAAAGTAGAAGGAATTGAATGGTTAAGAGAATTATTTGAGATATAATCTTTGTAAACTTTTTAAATTTCCAAATTCTACTTATAAGATCAATAATTTTGTTATATTGAAGGAAGATACACGTTAAGTTCTCTAAATGACTTAAAGTAAGAGGAATTGAACATGTGAGTAAATTACTTGAGAGATATAATGTGTTTAATTTTGTCAAATTTCCCAATTCTGACCTTCCAGTTTGTTTTAATCAAGATAGAGCGATTCAATGCAGATGGGCTTGAACCCACTAGAGAATTATCATAGAGAGATAACATCTTCAATTATGTCAAGTTAGCAAGTTGCGGTGGTAATGAACCTGCAATTGGATTGCACCAAAAAATAGTGAGACTCGATTATTTTAATATTAAAATGTTTTAGTATAAATATAATGGTTTAAACGAGTTTTATTATTATAAAACACACAATTTATCTAGAAACTACTTTTTTAGAGTTCTCCGACTTCTGTTTAGGAGTTCTTCCTCTCTGTTCGTCTGATTGAAGAATCGAGACCGTAGGAATGATCCTCATAGCGAACTCTTCAATTTGGAGTGATCAATTTCTGCGATTGCATAAGTTGAGTTTCAACTCTCTTTTTTTGTCTATTTTTTGTTTCTGTTGCATGTGAGTCATCTTCTACTTGCATGCGTTCTTTTCATCATCTGTATGAGTTTCTATTGATCAGTGATCATAACAGTATGTTCTGATCATTTTTATGATATTTCTATGTGTAGATAGAGCATCTTGTGGAGTTAGTGGTGTTTGATGTTTTTAGAGCGGTTTAAGCTGGATAACATGTAAGGGAAGTTAACTTTAAGCTTGTGTTGAACTGAGTAATCTGTTATTTGTGAAATTCTCTTTGGATTGTTGGTGGTCTGAATTGATATGATTTTGGTTGAATGTTGTTATGTTTACATTGAGGTATGATTCTTGATTTCTATGATTGTTGCTTGAATTAGTAGTAATTGGGAATTTTAGGATCTTAGTCATTGATCAAATTGGTATCAACTCCATGGTTTAAAGACTATTTTAAAATAACATCTAAAAGAGAAGTGCCAATTTGAGCTATGAAATAGGCCTATAAATTGCCAAAAAGTGCAAAATTGATGTTGATATCTGATACAACTCTAAACCTCATGTGGCAGCGCTGAGCGCTCGTTTTTACAAATCGATTAGCGTTGAAAGCCACTTTCTAGCGTTGGGTGCTACCCAATTTTTCAGCACTGCGTTTTCTTGGTAAAATGAAGCTTCCAACTTCGTTAACCGTCAAATCAAGTTGAAATTTTGATAGCTAATCCTAAACATGCGATTCTTTATTTTGACTGGTGGGATATTTGTTTTGAAGTTTGTGGTTAGAGAAATAATTTTCGCCGTTTTGATGTACTTTGTGTATGTATATGTTTTAGATTGTAATTGGTTGATATGTGAATATAAAAATGTGATAAAGATTTATATGATTGGTTTATATTATGAAACAAAGGTATGTCGTGAACTCTTGTGAGGTGTTTCCTTGGGAGGAAATCCCATTGATGATGTGTTTCATTGAGGTGTGCCTTGACAATTAGTATTGTTCCATTTTGGTGCAGTTATCCTAAACTCTACTAGTTATTCATACTCACGTAGAGAAAAATGGTTAGGTGGTGAGAAAACCAGGAGGTCCTGTCATAAGGGTGGTTCCATTTTTATTATGACTGTAAAAGGGATTAACCCTGTGTGTGGTAGCTTAGGGAGAGCAAGTTATTTCATTATTTCACCATAGGTGCATGACTTCACTAGTCTGACTCAAGAGCACTTATCCGGATAATATTGAGTCTAGAAGAGTTTGATTCATAATATGATATGTTGCGTGGTTGTGTTATATTTGTTCAATATGGAATTTTGTATGCATATAGGCTATTTTATAATGCATTTGTATTCTCTTATTAAGTTAGCTTATCCTTCTTCTGTGTTCTTTCCTTTGTGTTGTCTATTTTCTTTTGCAATGACCACCTTATTATGTGAGCAGATGAAGATGCAGGTATAGTGGTACCTCTTGTGGTTGAGGCGCTATCAATTTGGGGAGTTGAGCGAGATTGGATCCTGTTAGGTATAGTTTGGTTATAGTAGGATACTATGTGTGAGATATTATTGTAATCCTATCTAATATGATTGTACTAATCTACCATATACATTGGACTATCTACTTTCAGAAATATTCCTAATAAAATATTTTAATTTTAGTAGTTTTTTTTTTAAAAAAAATTGCTAAAAATTGGGATGTTAGAAGTAGTGTGGGCTTACCATGGGCTCAACCGACGCTATACAATAATTTTAAAAAAATTATAAAGTCCCTTTTAGATGCGTGAAATTATATATATATATATATATATATATATATATATATATATATATATATATATATATATATATATATATATATATATTATATATATTTTTTTTTTTTTTT